>Ga0114129_10001444_pt1 | contig 32043 bp, 29 predicted proteins | sample RhiMetdeltSRZDD1_FD_80071 | JGI IMG/M metagenome (GOLD analysis project Ga0114129, IMG submission 80071) | Populus rhizosphere microbial communities from Tennessee, USA - Rhizosphere MetaG P. deltoides SRZDD1 (version 2) (version 2) | ecosystem: Host-associated > Plants > Roots > Rhizosphere >...
ACGATGGCGCGGCTGTACTGAGCGCGGCCAAATCGGATCGTTCGATAGAAGGACCGCGCGAGCCGCGGTCTCCACCTCTCCCCGCTTGCGGGGAGAGGTCGACGCGCGAAGCGTGTCGGGTGAGGGGGTGCTTCCGCGAATCCGACCGTGCCGAAATCAGCCCCTCACCCCGACCCTCTCCCCGCTAAAGCGGGGAGAGGGAGCGCGCCGAGTTCGCGGCCCCGCCTCGGACGAGCCCGCCCATGATGGGTCAGACCAGCGTGTAGACTTCGCCTTCCCAGCCGCAGGCGAGCAGCCGGTCGTACATGTGCAGCGGCGGCGGCGCGGTCACGCGGATCGGCTCGCGGTTCTTGTAGAGCGGCACCACGATCTCGCGCGCATGAAGGTGCAGCGCGGGCCCGGCGCTGGGCGGCGATCCTTCTTTGCGCAGGCTGCGCAGACTTGCCTGCGTGCCATAGATCGCATCGCCGAGGATCGGCCAGCCCATCGCCGCGCAGTGCACGCGGAGCTGATGCGTGCGTCCGGTGAGCGGCTCGAGCGCGAGCCAGGTAAGACCTGCCGTGCGTCCCATCACCTTCCACGTCGTCGTGGCGGGCTGGCCCTTCGGATCGTGCTTCATCCACCAGCCGCGGGTGGCATCCTTGCGGCCGAGCGGCAGCTCGATGCGGCCCTCGCTCGCGTCGGGCGAGCCTTCCACCATGGCCCAATAGGTCTTGCCGACCTTGCCGCTCTTGAACAATTGGCCAAGCGTGGCCAGCGCCTTGCGATGGCGGCCGAGCACGAGGCAGCCGGAGGTGTCGCGGTCGAGCCGGTGCGCGAGCGCCGGCGCGCGCGGCAGCCCGAAGCGCAGCATGTCGAAATAGTCTTCCAGGCTGGCGCCGCCCTTGGGACCCTTGTGCACCGCCATGCCGGGCGGCTTGTCGATGACCAGCATCAGCCCGTCGCGATAGAGCAGACGGGCCTCCATCTCTTCCGGTGTCATGACCAAAGCGCTATCACGGCCGCGATGTTGAACGTAGCAGAGCAGACGTGCGCTGCCGCTGGGCAGGAGGGCCTGCAATGAGCGATCCCGACTCGAACGCCGCGCTGATCCGCCAATTCTACGACGAGGTGTTCAACCGCGGAAACGTGGCGTTCGCTGCGCGCGTCCACGGTCCCGGCTATCGGTATCACGACACGACCGTGCCCGGTCCTCCGGTCGATCATGCGACCTACATGGCGCGCAATGCCGGGTTTGCGGCCGCCTTTCCCGACCGCAAGGTGGCCATCGAGGACCTGATCGCCGCCGGCGACCGCGTCGTCGCCCGCGCTGTCCTGCATGCCACCCACAGCGGCCCGCTCGGCAGCATCGCGCCGACCGGAAGGAAAGTGCGGCTCGCCTCCACGATCGTCTATCGTTTCGAGCAAGGCCGCGTGGTCGAAGAGTGGGAAATTTTCGACAAGTTGGGCATGTACCAACAGATCGGCGTCACGCCGCCCGCTTGATCGTCTCGTCCAGGTCATCTTTCGCCACCTCGGCGAAACCGCTATCACGGCCGTCCCATGAACGACAGCGCGGACAAAGCCACAAGCTGGTGGCAGCGGCTGAGCAGCGGATTGCGGCGCACATCGTCGTCGATCGGCGGCGCGATCAGCGATCTTGTGTCGAAGCGCAAGCTCGACCCGGCGATGATCGAGGAGATCGAGGAGGTGCTGATCCGCGCCGACCTCGGCGTCGACGTCGCCGGCAAGATCGCGGCCGCAGTCGGGGAGGGGCGCTATGACAAGGCAATCGCGCCCGACGAGGTGAAGGCGATCCTGGCGGCCGAGGTGGAGAAGGTGCTGGCGCCGGTGGCGAAGCCGCTCGACCTCGGCAGCACCAGGCCGTTCGTCATTCTGGTGGTCGGGGTCAACGGCTCGGGCAAGACCACCACCATCGGCAAGCTCGCCGCCCGGCTCCACGGCGAGGGCCGCACGGTGATGCTCGCCGCCGGCGACACCTTCCGCGCGGCGGCGATCGACCAGCTCAGCATCTGGGGCGGGCGCAGCGGCGCCACCGTGATCGCGCGCGAGCCGGGCGCCGATTCCGCCGGGCTTGCCTACGACGCGCTGATGGAAGCGCGCGGCGAGGGTATCGATGTCCTCCTCGTCGACACCGCCGGCCGCCTGCAGAACAAGGCCGCGCTGATGGACGAGCTCGAGAAGATCGTGCGCGTCATGAAGAAGGTCGATCCGGCGGCGCCGCACGCGGTGCTGCTGGTGCTCGACGCCACCGTCGGCCAGAACGCGCTGTCGCAGGTCGAGGTGTTCCACAAGACCGCCGGCGTCACCGGGCTTGCCATGACCAAGCTCGACGGCACCGCGCGCGGCGGTATCCTCGTCGCCATCGCCGCGAAATACGGCCTGCCGGTACACTTCATCGGCGTCGGCGAGAGCATCGACGACCTGGCGCCGTTCGCGGCCAGGGATTTTGCCCGCGCCATCGCAGGGATCGAATCGTGAGCACGAAGCAGGCGCTCAATCCCTTCCTGAAGCTGGTGCTCGATCTCGGGCCGCTGATCCTGTTCTTCCTCGCCAATGCCCGCTACGGAATTTTCGTCGCGACCGGCACGTTCATGGCCGCGGTCGCGATCGCGGTCGCGGTCTCCTATGCGCTGACGCGGCACGTGGCGGTGATGCCGCTGGTGACGTTGATCGTGGTGCTGGTGTTCGGCGGCCTCACGCTGATCCTGCAGGACGAGCTTTTCATCAAGCTCAAGCCGACAATCATTTATCTGCTCTTCGCCGGCGTCCTGCTCGGCGGACTGGTCTTCCGCAAGCCTCTGCTCGGCATGGTGTTCGATTCGGTGTTTCACCTCACCGACGAGGGCTGGCGCAAGCTCACCATCCGCTGGGCGTTGTTCTTCCTCGCGCTGGCCGTGCTCAACGAGATCGTCTGGCGCACGCAGACGACGGATGTGTGGGTCACCTTCAAGGTGTTCGGGGTGGTGCCGCTGACGTTCGTGTTCGCAGCCATGCAATATCCGCTGCTGAGCAAATACGCCGCGCCGGCAAAGGAAGAATCGTCCTGACGTTGGCGGCTCAGGATGCCGGCGCTGCCAGCGCCTTCTCGATTTCCGGCTTCAGCACCGCTTCGAGATTGCCCGGCGTGATCGGCCCGATCAGCTTGTAGGCGATGCGGCCGTCGCGGCCGACCACGAAGGTCTCCGGCACGCCGTAGACGCCCCATTCGATCGAGGCACGGCCGTTGCGGTCGGCGCCGTTGGCGGCAAACGGATTGCCGTAGCGGCCGAGAAAGCGCCGCGCGGTGTCGGCCTGGTCCTTGTAATTGATGCCGACGACACGGATGCGCCGGTCGGCGGCGAGCGCCATCAACAGCGGCGCCTCGTCGCGGCACGGCACGCACCACGACGCCCACACATTGAGCACGGTCACCTCGCCCTTGAAGGTCGTGGCATCGAGACCGGGCACCGGCTTGCCGTCGCGCACGAGGCCTTCGAGCGGCGGCAGCTCGGTGATCGGCGCCGGCTGGCCGATCAGGGCCGAGGGAATCCGCGACGGATCGCCGGAGAACAGGCGGACCGCGAACAAGCCCGCCAGCACCAGGAACAGCGCCAGCGGAACGAGCACGAGGAGGCGGAACAGCAGCTTCAGCCTCCGCGCTGTGTTAGGCGCGACGTCGGTCATGTCGTTGCCTCGCCTGCACGGTCGGAGCGGCGCGTCAGCCCCTTCGCCTCGAGCTCCGCAAGGATGCGCTGCTGCCGCCGGTGATCGACCATCACCCAGATGATGAGCGCGGTGACGATCACCACGGCGACGGCGTAGGCGGTCACGATGAACGCCGCATGCGGGCCAAGATCCATGGGTTACCGTCCGGCCGCGGCGTCCGCCTGCATCATCAGCAGCGTCCGCACCCGCCGCCGCATGATCTCGTTGCGCATGGCGGCGAGGTGGAGCGTGACGAACAGCAGGAGGAAGGCGATCGCCATCGCGATCAGCGGAAGGAGGATGCTGGGGTGAATGGTCGGTCCGCCGAGCCGCAGCACCGAGGCCGGCTGGTGCAGCGTGCTCCACCAGTCGACCGAGAACTTGATGATCGGCAGGTTGATGGCGCCGACCAGCGTCAGCACCGCCGCCGCCCGTGCCGCGCGCGACGGCTCCTCGATCGTGCGCCACAGCGCGATCACGCCGAGATACATCAGAAAGAGCACGAGCACCGAGGTCAGCCGCCCGTCCCAGACCCAATAGGTGCCCCACATCGGCCGGCCCCAGAGCGAGCCGGTGATGAGGCATTGCAGCGTGAAGGCGGCGCCGATCGGCGCCGCGGTCTTGGCGGCGACGTCGGCGAGCGGGTGCCGCCAGACCAGCGTGCCGAGGGCGGCGACGCTCATCAGCGCCCAGATGAACATGCCGAGCCATGCCGCCGGCACGTGGATGAACATGATCTTGGCGGTGGCGCCCTGCTGGTAATCGTCCGGCGCGATCACAGCCTGGCTGAGCCCGAAGGCGAAGGCGAGCAGGGTGGCGGCCGTAAGCCACGGCAATATGCGGCCGGCGAGCGCAAGGAAGCGCGAAGGATTGGCGAGATCGATCAGGGCCATCGGCAATCTCTTAATGAGCGGCGCGCGAACGCGCAATGCAATGACGCATCGGGATTTTCAACCCCGCGTGATCCCATCTCATTCCAGCCCGTGACGCAGCGCCACCGCCGCCGCGAATGGACCGATGACCAAGGTCATGAGCGTGAGCGCGCAGAGAATCATGAACGGAGTTCCGAACGGCAAAGGACCGACGATCGCCGCGTTCGAGGCGGCCACGCCGAAGATGAGCACGGGGATGGTCAGCGGCAGCACCAGCACGGCGAGCAGGAGCCCGCCGCGGCGGAGCGCGACGGTCAGCGCGGCGCCGATCAGCCCGATGAAGGTCAGCGCCGGCGTTCCCGCGAGCAGGGTGAGCGCAACCGCGCCGGAGGCTTTCGGATCGAGATTCAGCAGAAGGCCGAGCAGCGGCGCGGCGACGACGAGCGGCAACCCGGTGGTCAGCCAGTGCGCGATCGCCTTGGCCGCGACCGTAAGTTCCAGCGGCACGCGCGCGGTCAGGATCAGGTCGAGCGAGCCGTCCTCGTGATCGGCGGCGATCAGGCGATCGAGCGCGAGCAGGCTGGCCAGCAGGGCGCCGATCCAGAGGATCGCCGGCCCGATCCGCTTGAGCAGCGCGAGGTCGGGTCCGATGGCGAACGGAACGAGCGTCACCACGATCAGGAAGAACAGGATGCCGATCAGCGCGCCGCCGCCAAGCCGCACCGCAAGTCGCATGTCGCGGATCATCAGGGCCGCGAGCGCGTTCATGGCGTGACTCCGAGCCGCAGCTCGCGCGCGCGCGCGAGGCCGATCGGGCCGTGCGCCGCCGCCAGGATGAGGCCGCCGCCGGCGAGGTGTTGCGCCATCAGTGCCGCGAGCGAGGTCTGCGATGCGGCGTCGAGCGCGGAGGTGGGCTCATCGAGCAGCCAGATCGGCCGCTTCACCGCCACGAGCCGCGCCACCGACAATCGCCGCCGCTGGCCGGCCGACAGATAGGCGGCGGGCAGTCCGGCAATCCTGTCGAGGCCGACTGCCGCCAGCGCCGACTCGACCGGGCCCTCGCCGCCGCCGAGAAACCGCGTCCAGAAGGCGAGGTTCTCGCGCACCGAGAGCGCGGGCTTCAGCGCATCCTGGTGGCCGAGATAATGCGCCTGCTCGCCGATGGTCGATTCCGGGTCGCCGCCCTCGAGCGCCAGCCGACCGGCCGCGATCCGCACCAGGCCGGCGACCAGTCGGAGCAGGGACGACTTTCCCGCCCCGTTCGGCCCGCTCACGATCAGGGCCTCGCCGGCCCCCACCTCGAAGCCGAGGCCTGAGAAGACCTCGCGGCCGCCGCGGACGCAGGTCAGATCGGATGCCAGGAGGCGCATCAGAGGGTGCCCACGGGGGCTGTCGGAGCCCGCTGACGGCCCCGCGGGCCCCGCAAAACCGGCCATTTGTTGCCCATGCTGCTGGCGGATGGCGATTATTTGAATGGCACAAAAAAAGACCTTATAAGCCCGAACGATCCGCGCGCACACGCCAGGGGGCAATCCGCGCGGCCGTCGCGCGACCGGGCGACAATGTGGGCGGTTCCGGTACTATCTTACCGCGCATCCGCTCCCTCCGGTCGGATTGGAAACACCCGTCATGACGTCGCTCGATAGTTTCAGGTGCTGCAGACCGCTGAAGGTCGGGAGCAAGACCTACGCCTTTTACAGCCTCGCGGCAGCCGAGAAGAACGGGCTCAAAGGCATCTCCCGCCTGCCGTTCTCGATGAAGGTGCTGCTCGAAAATCTGCTGCGCAACGAGGATGGCCGCAGCATCACCAAGGAGGATCTGCAGGCGACCGCGCAGTGGCTCAAGACCAAGACCTCCGACCGCGAGATAGCCTTCCGCCCGGCGCGCGTGCTGATGCAGGATTTCACCGGCGTGCCTGCGGTCGTCGACCTCGCCGCCATGCGCGACGCCATGAAGATGCTCGGGGGCGACCCCAAGAAGATCAACCCGCTGGTGCCGGTCGATCTCGTCATCGACCATTCGGTCGCGGTCAATTTCTTCGGCAATCCCGGCGCCTTCAAGAAGAACGTCGAGGAGGAGTACCGGCAGAATCTTGAGCGCTACCAGTTCCTGAAATGGTCGCAGAAGTCGTTCGACAATTTCCGTGTCGTGCCGCCCGGCACCGGCATCTGCCACCAGGTCAATCTCGAATACCTGTCGCAGACGGTCTGGACCAAGAAGGACAGGGTCAAGCTCGACGGCAAGCCGGTGGTGACCGATGTCGCCTATCCGGACACGCTGGTCGGCACCGACTCGCACACCACCATGGTGAACGGGCTTTCCGTGCTCGGCTGGGGCGTCGGCGGCATCGAGGCGGAAGCCGCCATGCTCGGCCAGCCTTATTCGATGCTGCTGCCCGAGGTGATCGGGGTGAAGCTCACCGGCAAGCTCAAGGAAGGCGTCACCGCGACCGATCTCGTGCTCACCGTGACGCAAATGCTGCGCAGGCGCGGCGTGGTCGGAAAATTCGTCGAGTTCTTCGGGCCCGGCCTCGCCAATCTGACGATCGCGGATCGCGCCACCATCGGCAACATGTCGCCCGAATACGGCGCGACCTGCGGCTTCTTCCCGATCGACGACGACACCATCGCCTATCTGCGCGACACCGGCCGCAGCGCCGAGCGCATCGCGCTGGTCGCCGCCTATGCCAAGGCGCAGGGCCTGTACCGCACCAAATCGACGCCCGATCCGGTGTTCACCGATGTGCTCAAGCTCGAGCTGTCGCAGGTCGAGCCGTCGCTGGCAGGACCGAAGCGGCCGCAGGACCGCGTCGCGCTCAAGGACGTGAAGACCGGCTTCACGATGGCGATGGAGAAGGAGTTCAACAAGGGCGGCGACGGCGGCAAGGAGATCTTCGATCTTCACCCCTCGCTCTCGACCTCGCTCGACAAGAGCTTTTCCAAGGCCGGTCCGTCGCGGCGTTTCCCCGTGCAAGGACGCAATCACGATCTCGGCCACGGCGACGTGGTGATCGCCGCCATCACGTCCTGCACCAACACGTCGAATCCGAACGTGATGATCGGCGCCGGCCTGCTCGCCCGCAAGGCGGCGGCGAAGGGATTGACCGTGAAGCCCTGGGTCAAGACCTCGCTCGCGCCCGGCTCGCAGGTGGTCGCCGAATATCTCGACAAGTCGGGCCTGCAGAAGGATCTCGACAAGCTCGGCTACAACCTCGTCGGCTTCGGCTGCACCACCTGCATCGGCAATTCCGGGCCGCTGGCGCCGGAAATCTCGAAGACCATCAACGAGAAGGACATCGTCGCGGCGGCGGTGCTGTCCGGCAATCGCAACTTCGAGGGCCGCATCAACGCCGACGTGCGTGCGAACTATCTCGCCTCGCCGCCGCTGGTCGTCGCCTACGCGCTTGCCGGCTCCATGTATGCCGACCTCGCCAAGCAGCCGCTCGGCCTCGACAAGAAGGGCAAGAAGGTCTTCCTCAAGGACATCTGGCCGTCGAGCCGCGAGATCAACAGCATCGTCCGCAAGACGATCAACAAGCAGATGTTCGCGAAGAAATATGCCGATGTGTTCAAGGGCGATTCGTACTGGCGCAAGATCAGCGTGAAGGGGGGACTGACCTTCGCGTGGGACAAGAAATCCACCTACGTGCAGAACCCGCCCTATTTCGTCGGCATGGGCCGCTCGCCCGCGCCAATCACCGACATCGTCGACGCGCGGGTGCTGGCGCTGCTGCTCGACTCGATCACCACCGATCACATCTCGCCGGCGGGCTCGATCAAGGTCGATTCGCCGGCCGGCAAGTACCTGATCGACCACAAGGTGAAGCCGGCCGACTTCAATCAATACGGCACCCGGCGTGGCAACCACGAAGTGATGATGCGCGGGACCTTCGCCAACATCCGGCTCAAGAACCAGATGGTGCCGGGCGTCGAGGGCGGCGTCACCGTGCACTATCCGTCGCGCCAGCGGATGGCGATCTACGACGCCGCCATGCGCTACAAGAATGAGAAGGTTCCGCTGACGGTCTTCGCCGGCAAGGAATACGGCTCAGGCTCCTCGCGCGACTGGGCGGCCAAAGGCGTGAATCTGCTCGGCGTGCGCGCGGTGATATGCCAGTCGTTCGAGCGCATCCACCGGTCGAATCTCCTCGGCATGGGCGTGCTGCCGCTCGTATTCGAGGAGGGCGTCTCCTGGCAGTCGCTCGGCATGAAGGGCGACGAGCAGGTCACCATTCGCGGGCTGCACGGCGAGCTCAAGCCGCGCCAGCGGCTGTTCGCCGAGATCGTCGCCTCGGACGGCGGTCTCAAGCGAATTCCGCTGATCTGCCGGATCGATACCCTGGACGAGCTCGACTACTTCAAGCATGGCGGCATCCTGCAATACGTCCTGCGGCAGCTGGTTGCGGCATGATCGCCTCACCTTGAATTGAGTGGCGGGTGATCGTGCGAAGACGTATGGATTGAGGGCGGCGGGGGCGGCCGCTCGGGCTTGGAGACGGGAATGGTAAGTCGCTCCCTTGCGTGTGTGGTCATCGTCGCCTGCTCGTCCGCGGGAGCGATGGTGACGCCCGCGGACGCCGAGACCCGCGCCGCGGTCGAGCTTTTCACCAGCCAGGGCTGCTCGTCCTGCCCGCCTGCCGACAACCTGATCGGCGAGCTTGCCGGCGACCCGACGCTGGTCGCCATCAGCCTTCCGATCGATTACTGGGACTATCTCGGCTGGAAGGACACCCTCGCCGACCCGCACCATTCCGCCCGCCAGAAGGGCTATTCGAAGGTGCGCGGCGACCGCGAGGTTTATACGCCGCAGGTTGTGGTCAATGGCAGCGTGCACGCGCTCGGCAGCGATCGCAGCGCGATCGAGCGTGCCATCGCCCAGAGCCGGCAGAATCCGGCGACGCTGTCGGTGCCGGTAACGCTGTCGGTCAGGGACGGCCGCCTGGTGATTTCGGTGCCGGAGAGCGCCGATATCCGCACCGGCGCCGAGGTTTGGGTCTGGGGCCTGACCAAGGCGATCACCGTGGCGATCAAGCGCGGCGAGAACAGCGGCAAGACCATCACTTATCATAACGTGGCGCGACAGTCGGTGAAGCTCGACGCCTGGAGCGGCAAGGCCAATACCTGGACCGTCCCGCTGAAGGATCTCAATGTCGAGGGCATCGATCGCGCGGCCGTGATGGTGCAGGCCGGCACCGCCGAGAAGCCGGGCACAGTCATCGGCGCTGCGATCGCGGCGATTCGCTAGCCGGCGAATCACATTTTTTCCGATTGTCGTTGCGAAAAAAGGGCCGGCTTTCGCCGGCCCTTAGAGCGTTGGGGGATTGAACCGTACGCGGAACTATTGGGCCCGGCCTGCTTCAAGCCCGGGGGGCTGGGGGGCTGAGGAATCCGGTCTCGAAAGCAGACCGGGCCCTGAGGCAACAGATTCCCGTATCGCAATCCAGCTTGACCCCCGCTTGACCGAAATTGGGCGGCATTATGATTTGACTAACGAAACCGTGAGGAACGGCGCGGACATGATCGCGCCGCCGTTGGCAAAATGCCGCAGCGAGCGATGCTCGCCGGCTGTCCCCGGTGCCCCCTTGCCGCCGCTCGCATCCGGCGCAATCATTGGTCGTCCACCCGTCACACAAGGAGGCGCCGCATGACTTTCGGTCCAGGCGAAACCGAACCGAGCCAGTTCCACGGGGGCGAGGCCCAGTCTTCCTCAGCCCGCGCCCCCGTAAACCGAGTGACCTTCGACCGCCGCGAGCTCGACCGTATTTTCGGTCTCTATGGCCGCAAGGTGGCCGCCGGCGAGTGGCGTGACTACGCGATCGATTTCCTCAAGGACCGTGCGGTGTTTTCAGTGTTTCGCCGCGCGTCCGAAGTGCCGATCTACCGCATCGAGAAAAGTCCACGGCTGGCGCGCCGGCAAGGCGCTTACAGCGTGATCTCGGCCACCGGCCTGATCGTGCGCCGCGGCCATGAGCTCGATCGCGTGCTGCGCTCGATCGACAAGTCGTTGAGCCTGGTCGCCGGCTGAGGCGCCGTCACGGCTTGGTCGTTGCGGCTTTGCCGAGCGGGCGCTGCATCAGCACGCTGTCGAGCCAGCGATCGAACTTGAAGCCGACCGCCTGCAACGTGCCGGCGTGATGGAAGCCGAGCCCTTCGTGCAGGGCGATCGAAGGCGTCTGGGCGGAATCGCCGATCACCGCGATCATCTGACGAAAGCCGCGCGCCTCGGCTTCGGCGATCAGCCGCTCGAGCAGCGCACGGCCGACGCCGCGCCGCTGCGCCTCCGGTGCGATATAGACCGAGTCCTCGACGGTCCAGCGGTAGGCGGGCCGCGTCCGATAGGGCCCGGCATAGGCGTAGCCGACCACCTTGCCGTCGATCTCCGCGACCAGGAACGGATGCCCGCCGTCCACCAGCGCGGCTTGCCGGCGCGCCATCTCGGCTTCGTCCGGCGGCTCCAGCTCGAACGAGGCGGTCCCGTGCCGTACCGCGTGGGCATAGATGCGCGTGATCGCCGCGTTATCACGCGGCTCGACGGAGCGGATCGAAATGGCGGCCATGGAGACGGACGAAATGGGACGATCGAGACGGAGCGATAATGACGCTTCGTTGTCCCATATCCGCGACCGCAAAAAAAGCGCCCCGGCCAATGGCCGGGGCGCCGAACGGTTGAACCTGTCCTGATGCTTCAGCGGCGGTCGCCGACGAACTGCAGCAGGAATGTGAACAGGTTGATGAAGTCGAGGTAGAGGCTGAGCGCGCCCATCACCGCCTTGCGGCCGATGATGTCGCTGTTGTCCACCGCGTCATACATCTCCTTGATCCGCTGCGTGTCGGCGGCGGTCAGGCCCGCGAAAATCAGCACGCCCACGGCGGAGATGATGAAGTGCAGCATCGAGCTCCTGATGCCGAAGGCCGCAAGCACGAATTCGACCAGGATCGCCAGCACGAGGCCGAACAGACCCATGATCAGGAACGACCTGACCGGCGTGAGGTCGCGCTGGGTGGTGTAGCCATAGAAGCTCAGCGCGCCGAATGCCGCCGCCGAAATGAAGAACGTCCGGGTGATCGACACCATCGTGAACTGGACGAACACCGATGACATCAAGATTCCGAACAGACCGGCATAGACCATGAACAGCATCCATGCCGTTCCGGCTGACACCCGGTCGATGCGCGAGCCGATCCACCACACCAGTCCGAGCGTGGCCAGGAACAGGACGATCACCGCCGGGAAGCTGTAGATCAGCTGCCCGAAGGCCGTCGCTCCGACGATCCTGCCGCCGACGATCCGGACCGCATCGCCGCCGGCCGCCTGGAACGTGAGCCAAGCCACGACGCCGGTGAAGCCGACTGCGGTGGCCATGTAATTGTAGACGCGGACCATGTAGGCGCGCAGGCCTGCATCGACGACCGCCCGGTCCGCACTGACGCCGCGCGAAGCAGCCGCGTAGTTCCGGTCGAAATCCGACATGGAAGTGTCCTCTCTCTGGTTCCGGCCCTGGGAGCCGGATTTACAGCGCCGCGCCGCGAACCGGTGGCGCCTGCTAGCGCGGGGAATCTAGTGCGGGATGGGCTTGTGCGCCAGATGTCCCTGGCGGCACCGTTAAGGCCCTGGAAACCCCGGTTTTCCGCGTTGCCTTTGTTACAATTCGGCAATCCGGCCGCAGCGGCCTGCGTCAAAGCGTCCGGAGCACCGGGGCGGGCTTCTGGCCGAGCGCCGTGAAGGTGCCGACAAGGCCGAGCACGACCGTGGCGGCGACCGCGGCGAAGGCCGCCGCCAGGGCCGGCGCCGGTACCCAGATGAAGGGCAGATTCATCACCTGCTTCAGGACAAAGGCGGCGGCCGCCGAACCGGAGGCGACGCCGAACAGGGCGGTCGCAACGCCGATCATCAGGTATTCGAGTGCATAAGCGCCCAAGAGCCGCGCGCGCGTCGCGCCGACCGTCCGCAGCACCACTGCATCGTAGACCCGGTGGCGATGACCAGCCGCCAGTGCGCCGCCGAGCACGAGCACCGCGACCAGCAACGTGAGCGCGCTCGCGCCCCGGACCGCCAGCACGAGGTTGCTGACGATCCCGCCGAAAGCATCGAGCGCTTCCCGCACCCGGATCGCGGTGACCGACGGAAACGCCTCGGCTGCGGCCCGCAGCAGCGCAGTCTCCTGCTCCACCGGCGCGCCGCCCGGATAGCTCAGCGTGGCGATATGGGTGTGCGGCGCGCCTTGGAAGGCGCCGGGCGAGAACACCATCACGAAGTTGATCCCGAGGCTCTGCCAGTCGACCGTTCGCAGATTGGCGACCTGCGCCGTCAGATTGCGGCCGAGCACGTTCACGGTCAGCGGGTCGCCGAGCTTCAGCCCGAGCCCGTCCGCAATGTTCTTCTCGAACGACACCAGCGGCGGGCCCTGACGATCCTGCGTCCACCATTCGCCGGCGACGAGGCGCGAGCCGGCCGGCACCTCGTTCGAATAGGTGATGCCGCGGTCGCTTTGCAGCACCCAGGCGACGTTCGGCGGCGGCTTGAGCTCCTCCGCCGGAATGCCGTTCGCCGACACGATCCGTCCGCGCAGCATCGGCACCCGCTCGAACGTCGCGGTCGGCGCGTGCGAGCGAATGAACGCGTCGAAGCGCTCGGCGTCGGCCGATTGGATATCGAGAAAATAGAAGGACGGCGCATTGGCGGGCAGCGCCGCCAGGAATTGCCGGCGCAGATTGGCGTCGATCTCTATCACCGTGACGAGCAGCGCGAGCCCCAGGCCGAGAGAGAGCACGACCGTGGTGGTCAAGGCGCCGGGCCGGTAGATGTTGCCGATCGCAAGCCGCAGCACCGTCGAGCGCGCACGCGGCAGGCGGCGGGCGACAGCCATGAGCAGGATCGCGACCAGCTTCAGCGCGACGAATACCGCCGCCGCCACGGCCACGAAAATTGCCGCGATGCGCCGCTCGTAGGCGAGTTCGACCGCAAGCGCGGCCAGCGCCAGGACGACCAATGCCGTGGCCACGATGTAGCGCCGGCGCGGGCGGTGGCGCTCGGCCGCGACCTCGTCGCGGAACAGTGCGGAGACCGAAACATCGTGCGCGCGGCCGAGCGGCCAGAGCGCGAACGCCAGCGCGGTCAGAAGACCATAGCCGAGCGCGAGCGCCAGGTTGCCGGGATGCAGCGCCGGCGCGATCGGCAACGGGATGATCGCGCCGAAGCCCCAGGAGATCAAGAAGGGCAGCGCGGCGCCGATTGCCAGTCCCGGCAGTGCGCCGATCACCGCGAGCGCCATCACCTGGGTCAGATAGATCGTGAACACGCCGCCGCCGGTGGCGCCGAGCGATTTCATCGTTGCGATCACGTCGCGGCGGCGGTCGAGATGGCCCTTGATCGCATTGGCAACGCCGACGCCGCCGACGAGAAGCGCGGTGAGCCCGACCAGGGTCAGATATTGGGTGAAACGATCGACATTGCGCTCCAGCGCCGGCGAGGCGTTGGTGCGGCTGCGGATTTCCCAGCCCGCTTCCGGCAGCCGCTCCGCCGCTGATGCGGTCACGCGGCGCACCGCTTCCTCGCTTGCAGCGTTATCGGGGAGCCGCACCCGATAGTGCCAGCGCACCAGGCTGCCGGGCAGCAGCAGCCCGGTGGCGCGCAAAGCCTCCGCGCCGATCACAAGCCGGGGGCCGAAACCGATGCCGCCGGCGAGCTTGTCGGGCTCGAAGGCGAGCGCGGCGCGGATCTCGATGGTGGCCGACCCGACCGTGATGCGGTCGCCGGGCTTGAGATCGAGGCGCGCGAGCAGCGCCGGATCGGCGGCGGCGCCAAACGCACCGTCCCGCGTCGCGAGGGCCGCCGACAGCGGCTGGCCCGGATCGAGCCGGACTGCGCCGTCGAGCGGATAGGCGTTGTCGACGGCCTTGATCTCGACCAGCGCCGTGCGTCCATCGTCGGTCCGGGCCATCGCGCGCATGGTCGCCGCGGCCGAGACCCGCCCCTGCGATTCGAGGAAGGCGCGCTCGGCGGCGTTGAGCTCGCGCTGGACGAGGTTGAACGACAGATCGCCGCCGAGGATGGCACGGCCTTCGCGCGCAAGGCCGTCGGCCAGGCTCTCGGCGAATGATCCGACCCCGGCGATCGCCATCACGCCGAGCGCGATGCAGGCAATGAACACGTAGAAGCCGCGCAGGCCGCCGCGCAGCTCGCGCGCGGCGAAGCGCAAGGCGACCGGGAGTCCCGCCGGGCGGCCGCGACCGGAGTCGGAAGAGGCCAAAGCCGTCATACGGGCCTCGTTTCGTGGTGCCCGGCGCCGTCGATCCGTCCCGAGCGCAGGTGCACGACGCGATCGCAGCGCTTCGCCAGCAGCGGATCGTGGGTGACGAGCACGAGCGTCGTGCCGCGCTCGGCGTGCCCCGCAAACATCAGATCGATGATCTCGGCGCCGGTGCTCTCGTCGAGATTGCCGGTCGGCTCATCGGCGATCAGGATCGGCGGATTGGGCGCCAGCGCCCGCGCCAGCGCCACCCGCTGCTGCTCGCCGCCCGACAATTGCGCCGGATAGTGATGGCGCCGTTCGGCAAGGCCGAGCGCCGCGAGCTCCTGCTCGGCGCGCTCGTGGGCATCGGGATCGCCCGCGAGCTCGAGCGGCACCGCGACGTTTTCGAGCGCGGTCATGGTCGGGATGAGGTGGAATGACTGAAACACGATGCCGATATTGCGGCCGCGGAAGCGCGCCAGGGCGTCCTCGTCGAGGGCGGTGAGGGTCTCGCCGGCGACCACGACCGAGCCGGTGTCCGGCCGTTCGAGCCCGGCGACCACCATCAGCAGCGTCGACTTGCCGGAGCCCGACGGGCCGACCATTCCGATCGCCTCGCCACGGCCTATATTCAGGTCGATGTCTTTGAGGATATGGACGCGCGCCGCGCCGCGGCCGAGCGAGAGATTGATGCCGGCGAGCGCAATCGCCGGCGTGCCGGCGCGATCCAAGCCCGAGGTCTCGTTCATGCGGTTGGTCCGCCGGTTGCTCGTGCCGCCATCCCCTGCCACAGGGCCTGTTCGGCCCCGCTCATATGGGACTCGGACGGCATTGGTCCAGAGAATGGCATTGGCCGTGGCTTTTGGCCTCGTATTTGCCGCCGGCCTGATGGTTGCAGTCGCCTCGGCCGCCGACCGGCCGGTGAAGATCGTGGCGCTCGGCGATTCGCTCACGGCCGGATTTGGCCTTCCTGCCGATGCGGTCTTTCCGGCCAGGCTCGAGCGCGCGCTCAAGGCCAAGGGGCTCGCCGTCGAAGTCGTCAATGCCGGTGTTTCCGGCGACACCGCCTCCGGCGGCCTCGCCCGGCTCGACTGGTCAGTGCCGGAAGGGACCGACGCCGTCATCGTCGAGCTCGGCGCCAATGACATGCTGAGCGGCACCGATCCGCAGGTGACGCGGCGTGCGCTGGAGGCCATCGTGCGGCGCCTGACCGACCGCGGCATTCCGGTGCTGCTCGCCGGCATGCGCGCGGCGCCCAACCTCGGCGCCGAGTACGGGCGCGCTTTCGAGGCGATCTATACCGACCTCGCGGCGAAATACGACGTGCTGTTCTATCCGTTCTTTCTCGACGGCGTTGCCGCCCAGGCGAGATTCAACCAGCGCGACGGCGTCCATCCGACTGTCGGCGGCGTTGACAGGATCGTTGCCGGCATCCTGCCCAAGGCCGAGGAGCTCATCGCCCGGGCACGCAGCCGGCGCGGCTCCTGACCGTTGCCGAACGTGTGCGAATCTTTGAATAGTGTCTATATGCAGGTTGCGGGATGGTACGGCCGCACCATCCCTCGATTGGTTGTGCGATGCCACGTATCTTCACCGCTCTCGAGATCCCCGCCGATATCGGTGAGACGCTCGCATCCCTGCGCGGAGGCCTGCCCGGGGCGCGCTGGATCGATCCGGAAAACTACCACCTGACGCTGCGCTTCATCGGCGACGTCGATGACGCGATCGCCCATGAGGTCGCCTCGCTGCTCGGGAAAGTCAGGCGGCCAGGCTTCAAGCTGAGGTTCGACGGCCTGTCCTCGTTCGGCGGGCGCCGGCCGCGCGCCGTGGTCGCCTCGGTGGCGCAGGAGCAGGCGCTCATGGACCTGCAGGCCGAGCACGAGCGCCTGATGCAACGGGTGGGGCTCGATCCGGAAGGGCGCAAATATACCCCCCACGTGACCCTCGCGCGGCTGCGGGAATCGTCCAGCCGCCAGGTCGCCGACTATCTCTCGACGCGCGTGCTGTTGCGGCCGCCGCCGTTCCCGGTCTCGCGTTTCGTGCTGTTCTCGTCGCGCGCTTCGGTCGGGGGCGGCCCCTACGTCGTGGAAGCAGCTTACCCGCTGGCGGCCTGAGGCCGCGGCTGCTACCACCGGGATCGTTTCGATCCGTCCATGCCCATCAACGTCAAATCGCGATACGCGACGCTTGTCGCCGCCGGAGAGATCGAGCGCGATCCGGCGCAGGAGGACATGCTCGATCGCCTCGCGCGATTGGAACAGCGGCTGGCCGAGCATCGGCTGGCACGGAAGTCCTCCTCGCTTGGCTGGCTGTTCGGCGCGCGCGAGCGTACCGCCGAGCCGATCAAGGGTCTCTACCTGTTCGGCGACGTCGGCCGCGGCAAGACCATGCTGATGGACCTCTTCTTCGAAACGAGCCCGGTCATGCGCAAGCGCCGCGCGCACTTTCATGAGTTCATGGCCGACGTGCACGAACGCGTGCAGACATTTCGGCACAAGCTGAAATACGGCGAGATCGCCGGCGAAGACCCGATCCGGCTGACCGCGGCCGAGATCGCCGAGGAAACATGGCTCCTCTGCTTCGACGAATTCCACGTCACCGACATCGCCGACGCCATGATCCTCGGCCGGCTGTTCACGCGGCTGTTCGAGCTCGGCGTCGTGGTGGTGGCGACCTCGAACGTGCCGCCCGGCGAGCTCTACAGGGACGGGCTCAACCGGGCGCTGTTCCTTCCCTTCATCGCGCTGATCGAAGAGCGGATGGACGTCGCGCGGCTGGAGGCACGGGCCGATTTTCGGCTCGAGAAGCTCGCCGGCCAGCCGGTCTGGCATACCGACGGCAAAGCCGCCGACAAGGCGCTCGATGAAGCGTGGCATCGGCTCACCGGCGGGCATCCCGGCACGGTCCAGGAGCTTGCGGTCAAAGGCCGCGTCGTGCGGGTGCCGCGCGCCGCCCGTGGCGTTGCGCGCTTTTCATTTCACGAGCTGTGCGAGCAGCCGCTCGCCGCCGCCGACTATCTCAAGATTGCCCACGAATTCCATACGGTCATCCTCGATCGCATCCCGATCATGGATTTTCGCCGGCGCAACGAGGCCAAACGGCTCATCATCCTGATCGACACGCTCTACGACAATGCGGTGAAGCTCGTCGCCTCGGCCGAGGCCGAGCCCGATGCGCTCTACCGGGCGGACGAGGGCTTCGAGGCGCAGGAGTTCAAGCGCACGGCCTCGCGCCTGATCGAAATGCGCTCGCAGCCCTATCTGGCCTTGCCGCACGGCCGCCGCGACTCGGTCGCGAGCCCGGTGACCGAGGGAATTGTGGAGACGTGAAGCGACGTCACTTCACGTCACGATGTTCAGACGAGGTCTCCGTTACAGCCCGAAAGCGCTCTCGCTGAGGCTCGCGGTGTAGACCTGGATCCGGAAGTCGCCGATCGCGTCGCCGTTGACGTCACCTTCCACGAAGCCGTTCAGGAAGTTCAACTGACCGGCCACGCCGGTGAAGGCATTGGCGCCGATATAGGTGAAGAAGTCGTCGACGCTGCCATTGGTGGTATTTGCATCGATGTTCGAGAGTTCGATCGTGTCGCCCTCGAGCGGGTTGAAATCGAACAGCTGATCCGGATCGGCGACGAGACTGTCGGTCGTGTCGAAAAACGCGAAGACGTCGGCGTCCGCGTCGCCATAAAGCCAGTCGGCACCGGCGCCGCCATTGATCATGTCATTGCCGGCGCCGCCCGCAATGATGTCGTTGCCGCCGGCGCCCCAGAGCGTGTCCGCGCCGCCGACGCCGGACAGGTTATTGGGGGTGGCATTTCCGTAGATGTGGTTTGCGTCGTTGTTGCCGGTGCCGGCGACTGCCGATTCTATCAGCCACAGGTCTTCGACGTTGGCACTCAGCATATGAGTGGCGGACGAATAGACCGTATCGTAACCCGCGCCGGCCGCTTCGACTTCGACGTCGCCGACGTTGTTGACGAAATAGTCGACGTAATAGGTGTCGTCGCCGATACCGCCGTCCATGGTGTCGACGCCTGCCCCGCCGACGAGGGTGTCGTTGCCGCCGCCGCCGATAAGCGTGTTGTCGAGCGAATTGCCTGAGAGCCAATTGTCGAGCCCGTTGCCGGTGGCGTTGATCGCCGCGCCCTCCAGGAGACCGAGACCTTCGACATTGGATCCATTTGCTGCGAGTGAGAAGTCGATGGTCGAAAAGATGGTATCCAGCCCTTCGTCCATATTTTCGGTCACGACATCGCCGGCATCATCGACGAGATAGGTATCGTTATCGATCCCGCCGGCCATAGTGTCGGCGCCGAGATAACCGTTGAGCCAGTCATCGCCGCCGCCGCCCATCAGCGTGTTCGCGTGAATGTTGCCGGAGATGTGGTTATCGAGGCTGTTGCCGTAACCGTTGATCGCCCCGCCCGAGTCCACCAGCTGCAGGTTCTCGAGGGGTTTCAGGCCGAACCCGTAGCTGATCGACGAACGGACGGTGTCGATGCCTGAATCGGAATTCTCGATGACGATATCGCCGACATTGTCGACGTCGTAGGTGTCGTCGCCATTGCCGCCGATCATGGTATCGGCGCCACCGCCCCCGGACATGTAATCGTTGCCCTCGCCACCATCGAGCGTGTTGCCGGCCGAATTGCCGATCAGGCAATTGTCGAGGTTATTGCCGGTGGCGTTGAGAGCGCCGGCCCCGATCAGGGACAGGTATTCGACCTGCGTCCCGACCAGCGAATAAGTCACCCATGAGTTGATACTGTCGTAGCCCTCGCCGGCATTCTCGGCCACCAAATCGTTCACATTGTCGACGGTATACCAGTCGTCGCCGATGCCGCCGACCATGGTATCGGCGCCGGCGCCGCCACTGATGTGATCGTTGCCGCCGCCGCCGACAAGCGTGTTGTTGAGAGAATTGCCGCTGAGATTGTTGTCGAAGCTGTTGCCGGTGCCGTTGATCGCGTTGCCGATCAGCACCAGGTTTTCGATGTTGGAAGTCTCGCCGAGCGTGTAATTGAACGACGAGTGGACCGTGTCCGTGCCTTCGCCGGCGCTCTCGAACACCTGATCAAACCAATTATCGACCCAGTATTTGTCGTCGCCGATACCGCCGTACAGCTTGTCAAAGCCGGTCCCGCCATCAAGATTATCGTTGCCGCCGCCGCCGACGAGCATGTTGTTGAACGAGTTGCCGATGAGCTGATTGTTCTGGCTGTTGCCGGTCGCATTGAGCGCATTGTCGATCAACGTCAGGTTCTCGACATTGCAGTCCTCGCTCAATGTGTAGCTCAGCGACGAAAGGATCGTGTCCCAGCCATCGTTGGCATTCTCCACCACCATGTCCCAGTAATTGTCGACGTAATAGGTATCGTTGTCGGCGCCGCCATACATGGCGTCGACGCCGGCTCCTCCGATCAGCGTGTCATTGCCGCCGTTGCCGTAGAGGGTGTCGTTTCCCCCATAGCCATAGATCGTGTCGTTGCTGCTGGTGCCGACAAGGCTGTTGACGCCAGTGTCATTGCCGGCGGTGCCGGTGATAATAGCCATGGTCGCATCCTCCCGAGCCGGTGTCCCTGGCGGGACCCATCGCCCCGGCGCAGTTGCTCTGTCTGGGACTCACAGGGGGTTTGACGAGCTTTTGGCTGAGAAATAACTTAGATGCTAAATCAATAGCTTAGCGGGCAGGGGCATGCCCGACCCGCGCGTGTTGGGGCCGCCGCTCGGCAGCCCCGACACCGGTCATTGGCGTATCCGCTCAGCCCAGCAGGAAGTCGCCTGCGTTGAGGCTGGCGAGATTGACATTCTGCAGCGTGATCTGGTTGGCGGCGTCGAAGGCGATGACGACGTTGGCGCCTACCTGGCTCATGTGGGTCTGCAGCTCGGCGTAGCTCGCAATCCCGTAACCCTGTAGCCAGATATGTTCGTTGCTCGAGTCACCCGCGATAAAGTCAGTGATGGTATCGATGCCGTCGTCGCCGAGGAAGAGGAAGAGATCCTCGCCGGCGCCGCCGGTTAGCTGATCGTTGCCGGTGCCGCCGACGAGCATATCGCCGGAGCCATCCCCGAACAGGAAGTCGCCGCTGGCGCCGCCGTAAAGGTCGTCGGTGGCGTCGCCTCCGCTCAGGTAGTCGATGCCTCCTTGCCCATCCAGCCTGTCGCCGCCGGCGTTGCCGTAGAGGGTATTGTCGCTGCCGTTGCCGTTGAGCTGCAGGCCCGCGATGGTGTTGACCGAACCAATCTCGACGCCTGGATCGAGCGTGTCGTTGACGGACACGTAAGCCCAGTCCAGGCCGCCGTCGGGCCGCTCGGTGACTGCGTCGCCTGCGGCGTCGATGTAAAAGACGTCGTCGCCGCCACCGCCGATCATGGTGTCGTTGCCCGTGCCGCCGTCAAGCACATTGGAGGTGCCGCCGCCGGCCGTCAGCGTGTCGTTGCCATCCCCGCCATAGAGGAAATCATTGCCGTCCCCGCCTTCCAAGGTGTCAGCGCCGCCGAACCCCTTGAGCGTGTCGCCGCCGTCCAGGCCCTTGAGGACATTATTGCCGTCGTTGCCCCAGATGACGTCGGCGTAGTCGGAGCCGGTGATGCCTTCGATAGTGGAGAACGTATCGCCCTCGGCGTCGCCGCCATGGGCCTCGTTGGTCATGAGCGAGACCTGCACGCCAGCGTTGGAGTCGACGTAAGACGCGGTGTCGTAGTCTGCGCCGCCGTAAAGGTGGTCGGCGCCGGCGCCTCCCTCAAGGATGTCGTTGCCGTAGCTGCCGTCGAGGAGATCCGTCCCGCCGCCGCCCTTGAGGCTGTCGTCGCCGATATACCCATTGAGATCGTTGCTGTTGCCGTCGCCGATGAGGACATCGTTGTACTTCGAGCCGAAGACGTTCTCGACGCTGTTGAAGGTGTCTCCTTGTGCGTCGCCGTAGAATCCAGCGCCGGTGGCGAGATTGACCACCACCAATCCGCTGGACAGAGCGTAGCTCGCGGTGTCGCTTCCCGCGCCGCCGAAGATCTTGTCGGCGCCGGCCATGCCGGAGATCGTGTCGTCGCCACCAAGCGCCCAGATCTCGTCGTCGCCGTCATAGGCGTAGATCGTGTCGGCGCCCTGAGTGACGCCGTCCAGCCCGTTGATCACTTCGGCGTTGTTGCTGCCGTGCACAGTAGCCATGAGCGCATCCTCCCGAGCCGGTGTCCCTGGCGGGACCCATCGCCCCGGCGCAGTTGCTCTGCCTAGGACTCACAGGGGGTTTGGCGATTTTTTTGCCGCAAAATAAACGGTGTTAAATCAATAGCTTAGTGGGCGGGATCGCAGGATCGTACCGGTTCAGCGCGGCAGCGAGCGGGCGACGCGAAAGCCGCGGTGAGCCGCTGCCGAGGTGGTCTGGAATGCCGTCCGATGCGCCGCCCGCAGCGCGATCAGCGGATTCTGCCACGAGCCGCCGCGCGTGATGCGGCGCGTGCAGTCGCCGCCCTGGCCGTTGAGCCAGGCGGAGCCGTCGACCGGGGCGTTGACATAGGTGCCGTGCCGGCAATCCTCAACCCACTCCCAGACGTTGCCGTGCATGTCGTGCACGCCCCACGCGTTGGGGCGGTGCCGGCCGACCGGCGCGGCGCCGTGGCCGTGATTGCTGCTGCAGGTCTCGAGCCGCCAGGTGAAGCGCGTGCTGGCGTCGGCCAGCTTGGCGTAGTCGCAGGGGCTGCGATGATCGAGGTCTCCGAAGCTGAACGGAGTCGTCGCGCCGGCGCGGGCGGCGTATTCCCACTCGGCCTCGGATAACAGTCGATAAGGTTTTCCGGTCTTCTCGCTGAGCCAGGCGACATAGGCCTTGGCGTCGTTCCAGTTCACGCAGGTCGCAGGATGGTCCCCCGTCACCGGGAATGCCGGGTCCCGGAACGATGCGGGCTTCGACACCCACTGGTCCAGGTCGAGTGCGAAGATCGCGCACCGGCTGGCCGGCTGATAACCCGTCGCCTCGACGAACGCGGCAAACTGCTCGACTGTCACCTCGAACCTGCCGACCGCGAACGGGGCGGCGAAGCGCACCGTATGCTGCGGCGTTTCATTGGTGTTCCGGTTCGCATAGTTCGGCGGCGTGCCCATCTGGAAGAATCCCTCTGGGATCTCGACCATCTCCGGGCAGACGTCGCAGTCCTTGAAGGCGGGGCGAAGCGCAGCGACTGGGGCCCCCGGCGCGTTCGCGCTTGCATCCACCGTGGGCGGCGCCGGGCGGGCGAACATATAGGCGCCGATAACCGCCGCTGCGGCGAGGCCGCCGAGGGTGGCGGCGATCGGGACCCATGCGCGGCGAGCGCGGGCCTTTGCCGCTCCACCGGCAGGCGGTTGTGCGGGAGCCTGCGCTGCCGCCGCGACCGGGCCCGGCGACAGCGCAAGCCGGTCCCAAAGCGCCTGGACGGCATTGAGCTCCAGAATTTCGATGCCATGCGTTTTGAGCTGGGCCCGCAGCTCCGGACCGATCTCACCGGCATTGGCGGCCGGGATCGCCACGATCACGTGGCGGCCGGCAGCCGCCTCCTGGGTCAGCCGTTCGAGCGAGCGGTCGAGTTTCTCCGGCACATGGGCGACGGCGCCGACCGTGAGATCGACCGCGCGCACGCTGCCGCTGGCCCACAAGACGCCGTCGGCCGTCTCGCCTTCCTGCGCCAGGCGCCGGGCCGCAGACAGCGCGTGTCCGGCCAGGATCGCGAGCTGCCAGCTCGATCCCGCATCGACGCGGCCCGATATATCGATGCGATAGCAGCCGTGCCCGAACAGGCGCTCGACGATCCCGGTCGGGCGCGCGACGAACGCGTGATACGCGGGATCGATATCGGCGGTCTCGGTGGTTCCGCCGATGCAGGCGACCGAACGGCCGATGACCGGATCCTCCTCGGTCAGCAGCAACAGCTCGACGGGACCGGTCGTCGTTGCGATGACGACCCGGACCTTGCTCAGCATTTTTTCAATTTGCGTCAAAGCAGGAAAGAACCAGTCGTTCTGGGATCGGCGATCAGCTGCAAGAAGGCCTGATCCGGATCACGGCTCTTGTCCAAGACTAGCACGACTTCGCCGCTCGCATCGCCGGCCGGCAGCGGCCGCTTGACCAAATTTCCGTCCGCTCCCTCGAGCAGGAGGGCCGTGGGCGTCCCCGCCGGCCAGTTGAACTGGAACAGGACGTAGACCTGCCCGGCAACGCGCGAGGGATGAACCCGCACCGAGCCGCCGTCGAAGCGGCGGCTATCCGTGACGCCGTCGCTCGCCGCCGCCTGGGCCGGCAGCTCGACGGTACGCAACTGGGATTTGAGACGCTGAAAGTCGGCGCGAAGCTGCGGACTGGCAAACAGCGCCTGTTGCTCTGCTGCGGACAGGGAGCGGTTGGGATCGACCAGAAACTGCACAAGTTCGGCCACACCGAGCCCGCGCGGGCGGGGCTTTGCCTGCGCCATCGCGGCGCGGGCGGCGTAGAGCTGGTCGGCGTGTTGCCACACGTCTTCGTCGGTTGCGCTCATGATCCATGCCCTTGTGGCGCCAGCCGATCCTGGCAGCTGGCCGCCGTCGATTCCCGCCGCACGCCGGCCGTCCGTGCACGCTTTGCGGAGGTGCAGGTTCCACCGGCTGTGCTCTCAGGATGAATACACATCGGATCTGAGGACTTTTTTGCGACTGCGTTTTCGGGCTCGTCTGCCTCTTCTTAATCTTGAGGCCATGACCTGATATTTAGCCTGGTTCGGCCCCGCGAGCGATACTCTCTCTCGAAGGGGCAAGGATCCACAGGCGATGGCTGCACCACATCCGCCCGGCGTCAGCGACATTGCGGAAGCAATGGCGATGAGTTTCGAGCGGGAGGACCCCTCCGGCGCGCTGTGGTGCCCGCCGAACGACGCCGCGGCGTTGCGCCACTGGATCACCGATCGAAGCCGGGAACTGGGCGGCGGCATCCGTCGCGCGGTGCGGCTTGCGCGGCTGGCCCGCCTTGCGGACGGGCGCGATTACGTACGGTTCATTTACGTACGGGTACCCACGCTGCGAACCCGGCATTTCAAGGAGGCATTGCACAAGGCCGCCAAGGAGGGACGGCTGCCGGCGAAGATCGTGGAGGTGACCGCCACCGGCGTTCGGCTCAAGGAGCCGGATTTGCAGACCCAGGCCGGCGCCCGCGGCGACGGTTTCGAGATCGATTACGTTCAGATGCCGCGCTTGGCCGCGCTTCTCGACGTCCTGCACAATTCATTGGGCTATACCGTCGTCGCCGATCTGCTGGCGCCGGTGCTGGTTGCCGGCTCCCCGACCACGCCCGCCGACGAGGTCGCGCGGGCGCTGCAGGCCAAATTCGGCGCCTGGCTGTCGGAACGGCTCGGCAGCAGCGAGCACCTGCGCCAGGCACAGACGATCCGCGCATTTCTTGCAAGTCGCGGTCCGGTCGCGCCCGACGCCATCGACGATGAGGCGATCGTGTCGTTCTGGACGGCTCAAGGCACGGGCGCGGAGGAGGGCGAGGTCGAAGGCTTCCGCCTCTATCGATCGGCGGCGCGTGCGCTCCTGCGCTACCGCAAGGCATTGCGCGACGCCATGACGGAAGCGCAAATCCGCGCGGCGCTGCCTTTGGAAAGCGGTCCTGACGCCGCCGGTGTCGATCCCGGCCGGATCGAGGCGGCGGAGCTGCCGACAGGCGCGTGGCAATCGCCGCTGCTGCGGCTTGCGGCGCCGCCGGCCAGTGCGATCAAATGGCTGAACCGGAAGGAACGTCTGCAGCTCCTCAATTACATCGGCGGTCCGCGCCCGGATGACGATCCCGACGCGGTGCCGGAGCCGGACGCCGATGACGCACCAATCCCGGACACGGACCTGTCCGGCGGCGACCGCTTCGACCTGCGATTTCTTCGCACCCTGCTGCGCGTGGATGTTTTCGGCGCGGCCCAGGCCGCGATCGTGGCCCGTCTCAGAAAGCGCGTGGCCGCCCCGGCCGCGGTCGAGCAGGTCCTGGCCCCGATCGGGGGGGCCGCCTACGACGATTGCGCGGCGGCCTACGCCGCGGTACGCGAGCAATTGCGGCTGCAGTCGCTGGCCGCGCTCGTCGTGCTGATGGAGACCGGAGCCGTCGAGGCGCTCATTCTGCTGCGGCACTTCGGCGGACAGGATGCGATCGATGCCGTGCTGGCCGCGGCGCGCGGCAACGTCACGTCCCTGCATGGGCCGAGCAACGCTTCCGCCGCCGTGGACGATAACGTCGAGCTCGATGCGGCGATGACGGATGCGCTGGTCGGGCAGATCGCGGCGGCATTGCCGGCGGCCGCGTCGCGTCCGGAGGCGCTGCTGCCGGATGCGACCCGCGATCTGATCGCCGAAGCGCGCGTGGCTGGACGGAAAGTCAATCGGCTTGGTTTCCGCCGCGAGGACCGGACCGATCCCGGCATGCTGACATCGTTGCGGGCGGCCGTTGCGGCCGTCATCGACCTCCTGGCCGAGCTCGATCGGCTGGAGGCCGCGCTCGCGGGCGCTGGCCGGCGCGATCAGGCCGTTTCCGACCGCGAACTGTTCGCGGCGGCATTCGACCGCATCTATTGCGCCGGCGATGGCGCGTCGGTCACTCGGGCTTGACGCCGGAGGCTTTGACGATCGGCGGCCAGCGTTGCATTTCGTCGGCCAGGAATGCCGCGTATTCGCGCGGTGTCCAGAAGTTCGGCTCGAAGCCGAGCTTTGCCATGCTCGCATGAAGCTCCGGCGACTTGAGCGCCTCGTTGATCGCGGCGTTGAGCTTTTCGACGATCTCCGGCGGCGTGCCCGCGGGCGCGAGAATCCCGGCGGTGAATCCCAGCGTCAATTGCGGCAAGCCGCTTTCGATCATGGTCGGCACATCCGGCAATTCCTTCGCGCGCTGCTCGCTGGTGACGGCGAGCGCCCGGATCTTGCCCTGCTGGATCAGCGGCAACAGCGTCGCCATGGTGCCGAAATTCATCTGGATGCGTCCGCCCAGCATGTCGGTGATCGCATTCGCGCCGCCCTTGTAGGGGATGCTCGCGATGTCGGTCGCAGTGATGGCCTTGAACGACTCGCCGAGGATCTGCGGCAGCGTGGCGAGGCCATAGCCGAAATTCAGCTTGCCGGGATTGGCCTTCGCATAGGCGACGAATTCCGGAACGGTCTTGGCCGGTACGGAGGGGGCGACGACCAGGATCTGCGGGCTGTTGGCCAGCATCGCGACCGGCGCGAAGCTCTTGATCGGGTCGTAATCGAGATGCGGGTAGAGCGACGCGGCGATGATGAAGCTCGTCGCCGCCATCAACAGGGTGTAGCCGTCAGGATCGGCGGTTGCCGCGGCCTTGGTGCCGATCGTGGTGCCGGCGCCGGGACGGTTGTCGATGACGATGCTTTGACCGAGGCGGACGGAGACCTGCTGCGTCACGACGCGCGCGAGCACGTCGACCGGCGAGCCGGGCGTGTACGGCACGATCATCTTGATCGGCTTCGACGGATAGGTTTGTGCGGCGGCCGGCGTCACGGCAAGGCCGGCAGCCAGCAATCCCGCAGCGAGCATCGTCCGGCGCAGCATGAGTTCTCCCTACCGCGAGGCCCTTCCGGAACCCGGCGCGATGGTAGCGGGCAGGCTGCGCCTTTCCCAGGAGGTCAAGCGCCGCAGCTCCGTCGGCATCCGTTGGCGGCTTGAACGGCAGGGCTGAAAGGGTCTATGACCCAGCGCGGCGGCCCCGCCTTCGCCCTCCAGCCCGCTGATATCCGAGGTTCTTTCCCACATGGCGCGTCCAAAGATTGCTTTGATCGGCGCCGGCCAGATCGGCGGCACGCTCGCCCATCTGATCGGCCTCAAGGAGCTCGGCGACGCCGTGCTGTTCGACATCGCCGAAGGCATTCCCCAGGGCAAGGCGCTCGATCTGGCGCAGTCGTCGCCGATCGACGGCTTCGATGCCCGGATCGCCGGCACCAATTCCTACGAGGCAATCGAGGGCGCGAGCGTCTGCATCGTGACCGCCGGCGTGCCGCGCAAGCCGGGCATGAGCCGCGACGATCTGCTCGGCATCAATCTGAAGGTGATGGAGCAGGTCGGCTCCGGCATCAAGAAATACGCCCCCAATGCGTTCGTGATCTGCATCACCAATCCGCTCGACGCCATGGTCTGGGCGCTGCAGAAGGCCTGCGGCCTGCCCAAGCAGATGGTGGTCGGCATGGCCGGCGTGCTCGACTCGGCGCGCTTCCGCTACTTCATCGCCGACGAGTTCAACGTCTCTGTGGAGGATGTCTCCGCGTTCGTGCTCGGTGGTCATGGCGACTCGATGGTGCCGCTCACGCGCTACTCGACCGTGGCCGGCATCCCGCTGCCGGATCTGGTCAAGATGCAATGGACCACGCAGGCGCGGATCGATGCGATCGTCCAGCGCACCCGCGACGGCGGCGCCGAGATCGTCAACCTGCTCAAGACTGGCTCGGCGTTCTACGCGCCGGCGGCCTCCGCCATCGCCATGGCGGAAAGCTTCCTGCGCGACAAGAAGCGCGTATTGCCCTGCGCCGCATGGCTCAACGGCGAATACGGCGTGAAGGATCTCTATGTCGGCGTGCCGGCGGTGATCGGCGCCAAGGGTATCGAGCGCATCGTCGAAATCCAGTTGAACGGCGCCGAGCGCGCCATGTTCGAGAAATCGGCAAGTGCTGTGAGCTCGCTCGTCGACGCCTGCAAGACGATCGCGCCCAATCTGGGCAAAGCCAAATAGCGGGACCCAAGTCTGGCTGGCGGTCTGCACAGGGCAATGACCGCAGGGGCGTTCGATGAACATCCACGAATACCAGGCCAAGGCGGTGCTGCGCGAATTCGGCGTGCCGGTGCCGCGCGGCATTCCCGCATTCTCGGTCGACGAGGCGGTGAAGGCGGCGCGCGACCTCGCCAGCCCGGTGGTCGTCGTCAAGGCGCAGATCCATGCCGGCGGCCGCGGCAAGGCCGGCGGCGTCAAGGTGGTCAAGTCGGTCGAGGATGTGCGCAAGGAGGCTGAGCGCCTGCTCGGCTCGGTCCTGGTGACGCACCAGACCGGTCCGCACGGCAAGCAGGTCAACCGTCTCTACATCGAGGAGGGCTCGCCGATCGAGCGCGAGTTCTATCTCTCCGCGCTGGTCGACCGCGCCACCTCGCGCATCGCTTTCGTGGTGTCGACCGAAGGCGGCATGGACATCGAGGAAGTGGCGCGCACGCATCCCGAAAAGATCATGACTTTCGCCGTCGATCCGGCCACCGGGATCATGCCGCACCACGGGCGGCGGGTGGCGCAGGCGCTGCGCCTCTCCGGCGATCTCGCCAAGCTGGCAGAAAGCCTGGTGGGCAAGCTCTACGCCGCTTTCGTCGCCAAGGACATGAGCCTGCTCGAGGTCAATCCGCTCGTCGTCACCAAGACCGATCAGCTCATCTGCCTCGACGCCAAGATCGGCTTCGATGACAACGCGCTGTTCCGCCATCCTGACATCGTCGCGCTGCGCGATCTCACCGAGGAGGATGAGAAGGAGATCGAGGCCTCGAAATACGATCTCAATTACGTGGCGCTCGACGGCACCATCGGCTGCATGGTCAACGGCGCCGGTCTTGCCATGGCGACCATGGACATCATCAAGCTCTACGGCGAATCGCCGGCGAATTTTCTCGACGTCGGCGGCGGCGCCAGCAAGGAAAAGGTGGCCGCGGCGTTCAAGATCATCACCGCCGATCCGAAGGTGAAGGGAATTCTCGTCAATATCTTCGGCGGAATCATGAAGTGCGACATCATCGCCGCCGGCGTGGTCGATGCGGTGAAGGAGGTCGGCTTGCGGGTGCCGCTGGTGGTGCGGCTCGAAGGCACCAATGTCGAGCTCGGCAAGGAGATCATCGCCAAGTCGAACCTCAACGTCGTCTCCGCCGACGACCTCGACGACGCCGCGCAGAAGATCGTGAAAGCGGTGAGGAGCGCGTGATGGCCATTCTCATCGACAAGAACACCAAGGTCATCTGCCAGGGCTTCACCGGCAAGAACGGCACGTTCCATTCCGAGCAGGCGATCGCGTATGGCACCAAGATGGTCGGCGGCACGTCGCCCGGCAAAGGCGGCACCACGCATCTTGGCCTGCCGGTGTTCGATACGGTCGCGGAAGCAAAGGAAAAGACCGGCTGCGACGCGAGCGTGATCTACGTGCCGCCGGCCGGGGCGGCGGATGCGATCTGCGAGTCGATCCAGGCCGAGGTCCCGCTCATCATCTGCATCACCGAAGGCATTCCGGTGCTCGACATGGTGAAGGTGAAGCGCTCGCTCTCCGGCTCGAAGTCGCGGCTCATCGGTCCGAACTGCCCCGGCGTGATGACCGCCGGCGAATGCAAGATCGGCATCATGCCCGGCAATATCTTCAAGCCCGGCAAGGTCGGCATCGTGTCGCGCTCGGGCACGCTCACCTACGAGGCGGTGTTTCAGACGACCCGCGAAGGGCTTGGCCAGACCACCGCGGTCGGCATCGGCGGCGATCCGGTGAAGGGCACCGAATTCATCGAAGTCCTGGAAATGCTGCTGGCGGACAAGGCGACCGAGGCCATCGTCATGATCGGCGAGATCGGCGGCGCCGCCGAGGAAGACGCCGCGCAGTTCATCAAGGATGAGGCCAAACGCGGGCGCAAGAAGCCGATGGTCGGCTTCATCGCGGGCCGCACCGCGCCGCCCGGCCGGCGCATGGGCCATGCCGGGGCGATCATTTCGGGCGGCAAGGGCGACGCCGGATCGAAGATCTCGGCCATGGAAGCCGCCGGCATCCGGGTCTCGCCGTCGCCGGCGCGGCTCGGCAAGACGCTGCTCGAAGTTTTGAAAGCCTAGTTCAGTTTTTGTGCTTTCATCGTCAAAATCATTCACTAAATAGGATAAGGAAAGTCATCGCCGGGCGCGGGGGGCGATTCGCTGATCTTTGAACGGAACGCCCAGCCGCAAGGACCCTTTCATGTCCCGCCAGGACGCCAATGCCGCCTTCGCCCGTACCGCGTTCCTCTATGGCGGCAATGCGCCCTATATCGAGGACCTTTACGCCCGTTACGAGGCCGATCCCCAGTCGGTCGATGCCGAATGGCAGGCCTTCTTCCAGAGCCTCAAGGAGGAGGCGGGCGCCGCCCAGGATCTCGCCGACGGTCCGTCCTGGAAGCGCCCGGACTGGCCGGCGCTGGCGCGCAGCGAGCTGACCGCGGCGCTCGACAGCGACTGGCGCGAGGTCGAACGGGCGGTCGGCGACAAGGTCAAGGCCAAGGCGCAGGCCAAGGGCGTCGAAATTTCCGCCTCGGAGGTGCAGCAGGCGACGCGCGATTCAGTCCGCGCGCTGATGTTGATCCGCGCCTATCGGGCGCGCGGACATTTCCACGCCAACCTCGATCCGCTCGGCCTCGAACCGCCCAAGAACGAAGAGGAGCTCGACCCTCGCTCGTATGGTTTCACTGAGGCGGATTACGACCGAAAAATCTTTCTCGACAAGGTACTGGGGCTCGAGTTCGGCTCGCTGCGCGAAATCCTGATCATCCTGCGCCGCACCTACTGCCAGACGCTCGGTGTCGAGTTCATGCACATCTCCAATCCGGCGCAGAAGGGCTGGATCCAGGCGCGCATCGAAGGGCCCGACAAGGAGATCACCTTCACGCGCGAGGGCAAGCGCGCGATGCTTAACAAGCTGGTCGAGGCGGAAGGCTTCGAGAAGTTCTGCGACCTCAAGTTCACCGGTACCAAGCGCTTCGGCCTCGACGGCGCCGAGTCGATGATCCCGGCGCTCGAGCAGATCATCAAGCGCGGCGGCGCGCTCGGCGTGAAAGAGATTGTCCTTGGCATGGCGCACCGCGGCCGGCTGAACGTTCTGGCGCAGGTGATGGGCAAGCCGCACCGCGCCATCTTCCACGAGTTCAAGGGCGGCTCGGTGACGCCGAACGAGGTCGAGGGCTCCGGCGACGTCAAATATCACCTCGGCGCGTCCTCCGATCGCGAATTCGACGGCAACAACGTGCACCTGTCGCTCACCGCGAACCCGTCGCATCTCGAGATCGTGGTGCCGGTCGCGCTCGGCAAGGTGCGCGCCAAGCAGGACCAGCACGGCGCCACTCCCGACGATCGCACCATGATCATGCCGCTGCTGATCCACGGCGACGCCGCCTTCGCCGGCCAGGGCGTGATCGCCGAATGCTTCGGCCTGTCCGGGCTGCGCGGCCATCGCACCGGCGGCTCGCTGCATTTCATCGTCAACAACCAGATCGGCTTCACCACCTATCCGCGC
>Ga0114129_10001445_pt1 | contig 32039 bp, 33 predicted proteins | sample RhiMetdeltSRZDD1_FD_80071 | JGI IMG/M metagenome (GOLD analysis project Ga0114129, IMG submission 80071) | Populus rhizosphere microbial communities from Tennessee, USA - Rhizosphere MetaG P. deltoides SRZDD1 (version 2) (version 2) | ecosystem: Host-associated > Plants > Roots > Rhizosphere >...
GTTGTCTCGGCTATGGGCGATACGACCGACTATCTGGTGAAGCTGGCACATCAGGCCGGTAATGCCCCGAGCCGCCGAGAGCTTGACGCGCTTCTTGCTACCGGCGAACAAATTTCAGTCGCGCTCGTTGCGATCGCGTTGGGCGAAGTGGGCGTGAGGGCCGTGTCGCTTACGGGAGCGCTGTTGGGAATAACCACCGAAAGCGTTCATACCGCCGCGCGAATTGTCGACGTCAACACCGAGCGCATCCGCCGACGCCTCGACGATGGATTCACCGTCGTCGCTGCGGGCTTTCAAGGGACAACCTTGGAAGGTGAAACGACCACGCTTGGACGCGGGGGATCCGACACCACGGCGGTCGCGCTGGCGGCGGCGCTTGGAGCTTCGGCGTGCGACATCTTCACGGACGTTAGCGGCGTGTACACGGCTGACCCTAACATCGTTCCGACCGCGCGACTGCTGCAAGAAATCTCATACGAAGAGATGCTCGAAATGGCGCGAGTCGGAGCGCAGGTGCTTCACCCGCGCGCGGTCGAGCTTGCGCGAAAACACCAGATCCCGCTCAGGGTGCGCAACACGTTTGACCCCGAGCACGAAGGGACGATTCTCAAAGGAGCTGATGAGATGGAAATCTACCGGCCGGTGAGCGGCGTGACGGTCGATCGAGATCAAGCGCGGCTGGCGATCTTGAAGGTGCCCGACCGCCCGGGCATCGCCGGCGAGATCTTCGGCGCGCTGGCCGACCGCCACGTGAGCGTCGATATGATAATTCAGGCATTTCACGAAGGCGGTTCGGTCAACGACATCACGTTCACCGTCCGGCGAAGCGATCTCAACACTGCGCGAGCGGCTCTCGAAGAAACCGCCGCGCGAATCGGCGCCGAAGGCGTGCTGGCCGACGAAGACGTAGCAAAGCTGAGCATCGTCGGAGCAGGACTGATGGATCAGCCCGACGTTCCAGCGAAAATGTTTTCGGCGCTCGGCCAGGCAGGCATAAACATCAAGATGATTTCAACGTCGGAGATTCGAATAAGCTGTGTAGTTAGCGACAAGGATGCCGAGCGAGCGTTGAAGTTGGTGCACGACTTGTTCCAACTTGAGGAGGCGCTCCGACCCGAGTGACCTTAGCAGCCGATAACGTCACCTTCTCTCTCTCAAAGAATCGACACCTCGATTATTTGGCTTTCGTGACTCCGTCGAATCCCAAATCCAGATCCAAGCTATGATTCAAGTTTGAGTTTCGGTGGATGTTCCCCGATCGCGTGAAGCACGCGACGCATGTTTACCAGCCCTCTACGATTGAGGTGAAGAGCAGCGATCGTCGCTCGGCCGGTCGGCGTCAAACCAAGAACCAGTGTGAAGTCATCGCTCCAGACAAAGTGCTCATCCCACGTATCCCCGCGCGGATGAAATATCGGTACGAGGGCATTGCTGACGGAATCAGGCGCGGAAACTCGTCTGCCTTTGTGCTGGTTGCAGCCTGAACAGGAAAGGGCCAGATTGTCAGCGATGGTTGGTCCGTCAAAAATACGCGGCTGAATGTGATCGATGGTAAAGGGATCGGACGAGTAACGGGCTTGGCTCCGGCAGTATTCGCAGCAGTGGCCGGCGCGATCGGTCACAAGTCGGCGCAGCTCGGCTCCAATAGTCGTGTCAGACATTATCGGGGAAATGGATGCCGAGTTGATCCAACAGTACAGACAGAGTGACGCCTCGCAATCTGGCCAGCTCGGCGAGCGCGGCCAGCCGCTCAGCATGAAGCTCTTCAGCTCGATCGCTGAGCAAAGTTAGTTCGGCGTACTCCTCATCGGTGATCGTCTCATCTTCGCGTTTGGCTCGCAGAGAAGAAAGACGTTCCGCCATCTCTGACGGCAAACCTTCACTTATGCGGATCAGCAACCCAGACTCCGCTGATGACAAATGGGCTGCCTTGCGCTCAGCTTGAACTACCAAGACCCGGTCAAAAAGCTTCTCGAGTTCCGGTAAAGTTAGCTTATCAACCGCGGAAATAATCTCGTCAGTCGAAAGTCTTCCTGATTGTGTTTCCATAGCGCTACCGGTTTTACACGACTCTTACGCCGAATGTTACGAAGAATCAGAGGAAGGCGCAAGCTCAGCCTTTTCTGGACTACCGCCTTCGTTCATCGTAGTGTTTTGTTCGATGACCCGCGAAAATCAATCAAAGAAACTCACACTTTCTATTTCTATGAGCGCAGTCCTGCTCTGTGTAACCGCCTCTGCGCAATGGACACCTCAGCATAGCGGGACGACCGCACGCTTCCGCGGAGTTAGCGCAGTGAGCCGCACAGTTGCTTGGGCGAGCGGCAGCGGCGGCACTTATTCGCGAACGACTGACGGCGGCACGACCTGGCAATCAGCAGTCGTGCCCGAAGCGTCGAAGCTCGACTTCCGCGACGTCGAAGCGGTCGATGCAAACACGGCTTATTTGCTGAGCATCGGTCCTGGCGAACAATCGACGATCCGTAAGACTACCGACGGTGGTCGTCACTGGTCGCTTCAGTTCACTAATCACAATCCGAAGGCGTTCTTTGACGCGTTCGCCTTTTGGGATCCGCGCACGGGCATTGCGATCAGCGATCCGGTCGACGGAAGATTCGTAATCATCAAAACAACAAACGGCGGTTCGACCTGGCGAGAACTTCCGCGAGAGAATTTTCCTCCGGTGATTGAAGGCGAGGCCGCCTTCGCAGCCAGCGGAACTTGCATAGCAGTCCAGGGAAAGAAAAATGTTTGGCTCGGCACGGGCGGCGGCGCGACAGCTCGAGTGTTCCGCTCTTCGGATGGCGGCAACTCTTGGAAGGTCGCTCAGACACCGATCGCCGCGGGCAATGCATCGTCAGGGATATTCTCGATCGCGTTCAAAGACGCAAACAACGGGGTGATCGTCGGAGGCGACTACAAGAAAGAAGGTGAGGCGAGTAACAACGTCGCAACAACAACTGATGGCGGCGCATCGTGGACGCTTGCCAAAGGTCGTCGGCCGTCGGGATTCCGATCCGCGGTCGCTTACATACCCGGCGGTCGCGCCGGCATGATCGCGGTTGGGCCGTCAGGGTCGGATTACTCGTCGGATGATGGCGCAAGCTGGACGAGCATCGACTCGACCGGCTACCACGCGTTGAGTTTCGCTCGAGCTTCCGCCGATGGATGGGCGGTCGGCGAAGCCGGACGTATCGCAAGGTACGCCGGCTTGACCATCGGCGAGCGCAAGCATCAGCTTGGAGTTAGGCGACGATTTTCCAAGCTAAGCTTATTACGCCTAAGTGATCTGCCGTGACCGACTATTCATTTGTGCAATTCTCATAGTTCTCTGTTGACTTTGAAATGATGTCGAATAATAATCGGGGCCTCAAAAGAAACAGCTTGAGAATGACTAGCCAGAAGAAGGAGAAGAAAGAATGGCACTCACCATAAGAGCAACCAAGGCGGGACGACTTGGTAAGCCTGCCGTGCAGATCGAATTCGAGCAAGGCACATCGCTCGATGACATATTAGCAGCTCAGAAGCGCGTCTTCGCGGATAAGAGGTTAGCGAAGGCGATTGGGTTCAGGTTCCACGAAGCCTGCTATTCGGGTCTCGATCTCGATATCCAGCAGAAGTACGAGAAATTTTTTGAAGGCTGAGAGCGAAATCGCGTCCGCACAAAAGTTAGGCGTGGGGCTGCTCTTCAACCACGTGCTTCCTACCTTTGTGAGCGCGCACTCCGAATCGTTTGACTATCTCGAGATCATCCCCGATCGCGAATGGCGTGACCGAGGCGTGAATTCAACGCAGAGGTTTTCCGTTCTGGACAAATCTCTCGATTTCTTCCGCCGCGTTCGCGAAAGAAAGCCGCTGGTTTGCCATGCCATCGGGCTCTCGATTGGTAGCGCCGCTCTCTTCGATACCGGGCACGTCGAACAGATCCAGCGCATGCATGAAGAACTGTGCTTCGCATGGCACAGCGATCACCTGTCCTTCGCGCGCCTTCCTCAAGGGAACCACGAGATGCACACTGCAATCTTGCTGCCCTTGCCGTACGACGGGGAAGTCCTGGATCTGCTCATCGAACGAGTCAAGCATGTTCGTTCAGTGGTTCAATGTCCGTTCTTGCTTGAAAACAATGTCTACTACGTCGACGTGCCGGACCAGGAAATAGGCGAGGCGGAATTCTTAAACCGACTCTCCGGCGAATCGGGTTGTGGGATACTCTTGGACCTGCATAACGTGTACGTGAATTCAGTAAACCACGGTTTCACACCTGAATCCTTCCTTCGCGACCTGGATCTCTCCCGCGTAGTTGAGGTGCATATTGCCGGTGGCAACAACCTGCTCGGTTTCTACACCGATGCCCACTCCGGTCCCGTGGCCGAACCGGTTTGGCACCTGCTTGAGGAGACGTTGCGCTCGGCTCCCTGGATTCGAGCGGTTACCTTCGAATTCCACGAGTCTTCCTACTACCTTCTCAAGACTGACGGAATTCGCGCCGAGTTGGATCACGCGCGCAGAATTTGGGAACGGTTCTGTTGAAATCGCATGGCTCTCGAGGTCTATCAGGAAATCTTTTGCCGAATGGTCGCCTCATCTGCGTTTCGGGATCGAGTGCTTGAACAGCCCGACCAGGTATTGAACTCGCTCGATCTAACAGAACGCGAGCGGCAACGCCTTATCGCTCTCGCGGGTCAACCGGGTATGCGGGTTAATACAGCCATTCACCGCGCGAACCGGCTCACCCCGTTGGATCAAACGTTACCGTTGACTTGCTTCCTGCTCGGCGCGCGACTGCAGCCCGTGCTCGAGCGCTACTGGAACGAGAACCCATCCGAGAACCTCCAGGCGTCTGCCGAATGTGAGCGGTTCTCGGCGTTTCTTAACGACGAGATGCGGGCCGGGCGGATCTACGATCCTTACATTGAAGAGGTTCTTGCTTTTGAACGAGTCTGCACAGAGATGAGGTTTTTCACCGAGGCGGAACTCCGGCGTCGCGGCCTGGTCAACGATGATCTGCCGCCGCTGGTTAGGATCGTCACGTTCAGACATGACCCCGTTCCGCTGTTGGAAGCTCTAGCGGATCTGAAGATGCCGGCTCAGGACATAACGCCGGGCGAGTTCCATCTGTTGATAGACTACCGCTCGGGAGAAGCGGAATTTCGGTTAGTCGATAGCCAGGGACTCGGGGCACTACGCGAGTTGTCGGTTCGTGAAGAGGAATGATTCTTGCCGTTCGATGAGTGCTTGTCATCGGCGCAGTCAATTTCCTCTTCTGACGTACATGGAAGCAGCCAGGCGTGGTTCGATGTGAAGATCGGAGCGTTTATGGACGTGCACCTGATTGACGGCACGTATGAACTCTTTCGGCACTTCTTCGCGGTGCCGGCTGCGGCAGATTTGAATGGCCAGGAAATCGGCGCGGTGCGTGGCGTCTTGCATTCCGTCCTGTCCATGATCGAACGCGGCGCGACACACATCGGCGTTGCAACCGATCACGTGGTGGAGTCTTTTCGCAACGACCTGTATCCGGGATACAAAACAAGCGAAGGCGTCCCTCCGGAGTTGCTCTCGCAGTTCCCGGTTCTCGAAGAAGCCCTGGAAGCGATGGGAGTCGTTGTTTGGCCAATGGTCTACTATGAAGCGGATGATGCGCTCGCAGCCGCGGCAGCTAAGGCGGCGCTGGATGACCGCGTAGGACAAGTAATCATTTGTACACCGGATAAGGACCTCGGTCAGTGCGTTGTAGGCACGCGAGTCGTTCAACTGGATCGCAGGCGCGACGTTTTACGCGACGAAGCAGGCGTCGTGGCCAAATTCGGCGTGAGGCCAGAATCGATTCCGGACTACCTGGCCGTGGTCGGCGACAGCGCTGACGGATTCCCCGGTGTGCCCGGATGGGGCCCCAAAGCGGCGTCACTGAGCTTATCTCAATACGTCCATCTTGAAGACATTCCGAAGGATTGGAGAGACTGGCATCCATCGATTCGCAGCGCGCTTCGGCTTTCCACATCGCTGTTTGGTTGCTGGACTGATGCTCTCCTGTTTCGCACACTCGCAACTTTGCGATTGGATGTGCCCGTGTTTGAGAACGTAGACGAGCTTCGTTGGAAGGGACCGCGCCCAAGCTTTGAGGAACACTGCGAACGAATGAAGTCACCTGATTTGCTGAGCCGCGCTACGTCGGCAGCGATGAAAGAGCGGGAAGCTGGGTGAGCTTCACGGCGAAGTCGAAGTTCTGAGAGAGCGAGCAGCGGGCATGAACCCGCGACCTCCGCCTTCTTGTTCGAGCAGCGCCGCAAGCACATGCTCTACATCAATCTGCTGATGCCCGTAACGAACAGCTTCGGTTTGGGCCGAGATGATTGCTTCTTGAGCCTTTTGAGTGAATCTATTGATGTCCATTTATCCTCCTCATCGATCGTCGTGCTTCAAACAGGAAGATTGAAACCACAGATCAACACAGATGAAGGATCTGAGCGTTGAAGGAATGCTTCACGGCATTCCAGCGCATCGGCCTTCACCTGCGCCCTTACGAGATGTCAAACGATAAGTCCGAACGCTAGTTATTGCCCAAAGGAGCGCCGGTCGAGGCGACGTCAAATCATTTCCAGCGGGCGCTTTTTGCGAGGTGGGGGAAAGGCGCGGTTGAGTTCCGCAAGATCCTCGTCCGTCAGCCTGAGATCCAACGCCGCGCGGTTCTCGCGTACGTGCGCTTGATTGCTGGATTTCGGGATTGCGGCTACTCCCTCCTGATAAAGCACCCAGGCAAGCGCTATTTGTGCCGGGGTCGCGCCGCGTCTCGAGGCTACAATTCTTAGCCGCTTATTGTTTAGCAGCTTGCCTTGCTCGATCGGCGAGTAGGCCATGATCGGAATGCCGCGCTCGCGGCACCAAGGCAAAAGGTCCAACTCAATGCCACGACGCTTCAAGTTATACAGGACCTGATCGGTGGCGACCTCGTCTCCACCTGACAAGGCAGACGCTTGTTCCATATCGTCTTTGCCCAAATTACTGACGCCATAGTCCTGAATCTTCCCCGCGCGTTTCAACGATCGGAACGCTTCGAGCGTCTCGCTTACGGGTACCGATCCCAGCCAATGCAGGAGATAGAGATCGAGGTAGTCTGTCTTGAGCCGCTTCAGGCTGCGCTCACAAGCCGCCACTGCTCCTTCACGCGTAGCATTGTGCGGATAGACCTTGCTCACAAGAAAGACATCACCACGACGACCCGCAATCGCCTCGCCAACAACTTCTTCTGCGCCACCTTCGCCATACATCTCTGCTGTATCGATCAGCGTCATTTCGAGATCCAATCCGAGCTGAAGCGCGGCGATCTCTGCTTGTCGCTTAGCGCGATCTTCTCCCATTCCCCAAGTACCCTGTCCGAGCACGGGCATTGGTCTTCCTGATGGGACTCGCAATGTTCGCATCGTGGCTTTCTCCATACTCAGCATTAATCGAAGAATTGGCCGATGCGCTTGAAGTATCGGCTAGTGAGCTTTTGAAATAAGTTTAGGCAATTACACGCTTAACACACCTATTCAACAGAGGTAACATAAAAGTATGAACAACATTAATAGCAATAAAAAGGAGTTGTCACCAGAACAACGTGAAGAACTACTCAGAGCGTTGAAAGCCCGTTTTGAGAAAAACATGAACCGCCATAAAGGTCTTGAATGGGCTAAAGTACAAGCAAAGCTGGAAGCTAATACTGAAAAACTGTGGTCGCTCAATGAAATGGAAAGAACTGGCGGTGAACCGGATGTTGTTCGTCATGATAAAAAGACAGGCGAATACATTTTTTATGATTGTTCAGCGGAAAGTCCTAATGGTCGCAGAAGTGTTTGTTACGACGGGGAAGCGCTGGAGTCAAGGAAAGAACATAAACCGAAAAATAGCGCTATTGATATGGCTGCTGCCATCGGAATTGAACTTTTATCGGAAGAACAATATCGGGAGCTGCAGAAACTTGGAAAGTTCGATGCGAAAACATCTAGCTGGATAAAAACACCTTCTGATATTAGAAAACTCGGTGGTGCCATCTTTGCTGATTTCCGCTACGGCCATGTCTTCGTGTGTCACAACGGTGCAGAATCTTACTATGCCGCCAGGGGTTTCCGTGGCTCGCTAAGGGTCTAATTTTTGCACAGAGTGAAACTATGGAAATCGTCAACGAGAGTCTTCTCCCGTCCCACAGATTATTGATAGTAATAAACACGAAAGCGATCATCGCGTCCTCCATGAGGACGACTACCAGCGTGACCAGTACGACAAGTGGTCGATCGGGCTTCACCTCGTCGCGCTCAATACTGCGATTGACTACATGATACCGCCAGGCCGCCAGTACAGTCAGAAAACTTCCGAGCACTATCAATGCCACTCCCATCCACGTGATAGAGGCATGCGGATGCTCCTGCCCGGGCTGTCCCGCAAGTTGACCCACCCACACGCCGAGCCTGGCGACCACGAACCCGAAACTGAGAATCGTCACACTGGTCCTGACCCACGCCAGGAAGGTCCTCTCGTTTTCTAGGAATTCGGTCGCGCGATGTTGCTCGGGCACTTTGCTATGTCGCTGATCCCTCGTGTCCATGAAAGCAGAGCTTTCAGGCAAGTACATCTTCATCCACGACGACGAGAAGATGGCCCGAGGGGAGCCCTGCCTCTATGTCTCTCAGTACAGCGGGGATCAGTCCGGTAAACCCGAGGTTCAGGCTCGAAACCTCGTTGTGTCTTTTCACTGTCAGCCGGTTGAGCGGCCGAAAGTGAACCAGCTGGTGCTGACCTATGGGGCGGCGCGCGACGGCTCGTTCGAGCTTCGCGAGGTTCAATTCTCCGGCACCTTAGAGGGGCACCGGGTACCCTGACACCAATCGGTACTCTTGGGCCGCGTGACAAGCGGGGAACTCGACACGGGAGGACGAGGGCGGAGGGCCGCCGCCACAAGGCGCGGCTCTCCGTTAACCAAAGATCTTGTGAGCTGCTACCAGCCCCGCCTAAAGGAGCCGAACCTGCTGCGCGAGTCCTGCCTTTTCGCACGGCAGGTTGAGTCCGGTTGCGCGGTTTCCCCCAAGAGTCTGGGGAAGTTTACTCAAGGCTCGATTCGAGCTTCTGCGCAACGCATGAAAACGCGCCTAATTGCGTCCGGCCCACTTATTGCTGTGATCGTCATATGTGATCTGAATCCGTCTGCGTGACCGGTTAAACCTTGTTACACAGCACGAAAAGGTCACCTTAGGAGGCCGGTATGCATTCACCGTACGGTCTGGATGTCAGTGAGAGCTGCGTTGATTGCACGATTCGCTCGCACAGTCACTTCTGCGACTTCGATCCCGAGTTGCTCAAATCATTCGAGACGCTTAAGTACGCGACGGTCTTCCCGAAAGGCGCAGTTCTGTTTGTCGAAGGTCAATCTCCGCGTGGCGTGTTCATGCTTTGCGCGGGAAGCGTGAAGCTGACTACGTGTTCGAGCGATGGCAAGGCCATAATAACCAGAATTGCGGAAGGTGGCGAGGTTCTTGGGTTGAGCGCCACGGTCTCGGGGAAACCCTATTGGCCACCGCTGAAACGTTGGTCCCGTGTCAGGTTAACTTCATAAGACGAGAGGATTTCTTGCGGTTCCTAAAGGAGAATGGCACGGCCAGCCTGCGCGTCTCTGAACATTTGAGCAATAACTACCACAACGCATTCGAACAGATTCGCTCGCTGGGACTGTCACATACGGCTTCTGAAAAGCTCGCGAAGTTAATTCTTGATTGGGCCGCCAAGAACGGCAAAGAGAGCGAAAAGGAAATCAGTCTGAAGCTTACACTTACGCACGAAGAAATCGCCCAGATGATTGGCGCGTCGCGTGAGACCGTCACTCGGCTGCTGGGTGACTTTAAGAACAGGCAAATAATACACATTAAAGGCTCCACTTTGATCATCCGCGACAAGGCTGCATTAAGCGCAATGGTTAGCTCGTAACATCACGCCCGTTCTACGACTCGAACCGAACCCTCTTATCAGGTCGTGACAGCCGTCACTTCGGAGGGTGACATCAGTCATAGCTTCTCACACTCAACTTGAGAGAGAGTAAGCCAGACATGGCGAGGTTCTGCAGCTGTGTCCCGTATCAGACCGCCCGAGCTTTCGAAAGACGCTCTGAGGCGAAAGGACGGTACACCCTAAGATCGTGCACCTACACACTATCGAAATGGTAAAGCCCGACGCTAACGACTCCAACAAATAACTGATTCGTGACCGTTGTGACAGCCGTCACGAGCCCTCGTGATCGTCGTCATATCTCCGATTCATCAGGAGCTTTATAGTATCGCTAGGGTAACCCGCCGAGCAGCGGAGGACAGGAGCAGGCGGGGCGCCCAAATAGGAATCATCGGGAGGGAATCATGAGGAAATTGCTTTTTGCGGCATCAATTATTGCCGCGCTGATCCTAACCATAGGCGTGTTCGCAGTACTGGCTAACGCGGAAACTAAGAAACAGGAGAGAGCGAACATCGCTACACGTCGCTGAGAATCTATTTCGGAAAGCGCGAGTAGTGCCAAGTGAGCATGGTTGCCGCTGTTGGAATGATTTTTCGGAAAGGTGGATGCAAACATGAAACTCTCTGTGAATAGATTTAAGAAGACAGCAGTTGTAACGATCGCGATTCCGATTCTGGCCGTTGTGGTTCTCTCACGGAGCGGAACACAAGCGTTCGGCGCCGGGGCGGGTGATGGGGCGTCTCTCTTCAAGGCTAAATGCGCCGGCTGTCACGCTGCGGACGGCAGCGGGAATACGCCTGCCGGTAAGAGCCTCAAGGTGCGCGACCTGCGTTCTGCAGAAGTGCAGGGTCAGCCCGATGCTCAACTCTATAACATCATCGCGAAGGGCAAAGGCAAGATGCCTGCGTTCGAGAAGACGCTTGGCGCGGACAAATGCAAGGAGCTTGTCGCGTTCGCCCGTACGTTGCGCAAGTGAGTTGACTGGGACGAATGAATGGAAAGGCAACAAATATGAACCACGAGCCGGTACAGGCCAACGGTGAAGTAGATCCTTCGGGCCCTCTGTTTCCCGGAAGGCGATCATTTCTCGGCATGCTGCTAGGGGTCGGAGCGGTCAGCGTTGGCGCATTGTTATCGGTGCCGCTGGTGCGATTCGCGCTTCATCCGGTTTTAGCCAGGACAACTGAAACTGCTTGGTCGGACCTCGGCGCGGTTGACGAGTTCTCGTCGATCACATCACCAGTCAAACGACTCATCAGTATCGAGCAACGTGACGGCTGGCGCAAGATGATTTCGGAAAAGGCTATCTACGTTACAACAGGACTGGATGGTCAGGTCCGCGCGCTCTCCTCGATCTGTCCCCATCTCGGTTGTTCGATTCCATGGAACGAAGCGAAGAGACAATTCATTTGTCCGTGTCACGTGGGAGTATTCTCCGCCGATGGAGCGCTCGTCTCAGGGCCTCCGCCGCGAGCGATGGATGAGCTTGAAACAAAGGTCGAGGACGGCCGGCTCAAAGTGCGTTACCAGTATTTCCGCCAGCTCGTGCCCACGAAGGAAGTGATAGGCTGATGGCTACAATGATTGATGACGCGACCGCTACCGTCGGAGCACGACGACGCGGCCGGGTGTTTAACTGGTTCGACCGGCGCGTCGGCATTGGCTCGTTGCTGCACGAGGCGCTCGACGAACCGATTCCCGGCGGCGAGCGACTCGCCTACGTTTTCGGTTCCGGGTTGCTCTTCCTGTTCCTTTCGCAGATCATCACGGGCGTCTTTCTCGCGCTCTACTACGTGCCATCGGCCGACCACGCGCACACCACCATCGCTTACATCACGAAAGAGGTGATGGCCGGATCGTTTCTGCGAAGCCTTCACTCGTATGGATCGAGCGCGATGGTCGTCGTGCTGATTCTGCACGTGATGCAAACTTTTCTGTACGGTTCATACAAAGGCCGGCGTGAGCTGTTGTGGGTATCGGGCTGCGTGTTGTTCGCGCTTGTCATCGGGATGGCGTTTACCGGCTACCTGCTGCCGTGGGACATGAAGGCTTACTTCGCAACGACCGTCGGCACGAACATCGCCGGCGAGGTGCCCCTGGTCGGAGAATCGATAAAGCGGCTGATGCGCGGAGGCAACGATATGGGCACGCTAACGCTGTCGCGCTTCTTCGTAGCCCATGTGTTCCTCATTCCGGCGGCGATCTTCGGGTTTGTGGCGATTCATGTTTATCTGTTCCGCAAGGCGGGCGCAGCCGGGCCAATGAGTGAAGACCCAATCAGGCCAACGCAGAAGACTGAGAGGTTCTATCCGCGACAGGTGTTGATGGACATGGGATTTAGGCTGTTGCTCATCGCCGCGCTTGGTCTGCTAGCTTACTTCGTGCCGGTGGAGCTGGGCCCGAAGGCTGACCCGGCGGACACTCAATACCTGCCGCGCCCGGAGTGGTATTACCTGCCGGTTTTCCAGTGGCTGAAATACTAGCAAGGCTCGGGGGCCGTCATAGGCATCCTCGTGGTCCCTTTCATCGTCATTGCGCTGTTTATCGGATTGCCCTTCGTTGATCGTCGATTGGAACGCCGTCCCTGGAAGCGAACGATGGCGGTGTCGACATTCGGCATCGTTTTTCTTTCGCTTGTCGGTTTGGGAATGCTCAGTTACCGCGATGACCATCGAGATCCCGGAATCGCAGCGCAATTAGCCAAGCAGCGAGAAGAAACGGAGCAGTTCATGCACGCTCCATTCGAGCCGGAGCCGTCTGGATCCTCTCTCGCCGCTGCCAACGTCGCTCTCGCTGATCCGCTCTCCGCGCAGGGCAAGGCGATTTACGAGGGGCAATCTTGCAACGCATGTCACGGCGATGGAGGCGTTGGTACTGCGGCCGGTGCGAAACTCACCGGCGTCGGGGCAAAGTTTCCGCCGGACAAGCTGACTCGCCTGCTGAAACAACCAACCGACAAGATGACCGCCGGGGGCATGACTCCGGTTGAAATCAGCGATCAAGAATTGAAGGCGCTTATCGCCTATTTAAACACTCTGAAGTGATGAGCGCCAGCAGACCTTTCGAGATAGTTCTGGATAGAGAACCCGTGAAAGTCTCACCCGAATCGCTGAATAAGTACAACTGCGATGGTGTTTGACGAGTACTTAAGCAAATCAGAAGCGGGGCCGAAACATATGTATTCGAAGACGCTTTAGTGCTGGATGGATGGGGACTGGCGTGACGGCGGTCACAGTTGCTAGTGACCTCGATCATAGCCCCCGGGGAATCTTGCCCCGTATTCTAGATGGGAAGAGGTTTCGATTCGAGACCCCTTTAAGGAGATATGATTATGGAACGTACTGAGAGCACTTATCAGAAGGATAATACCGGAGCTAAGGTCGTAGAACTTGATCGGCTATGCAAAGGCGACAGGGTGTCGGTTCAGACTCTGAGAAGCAGATACCAATTTTCTGTCCTGGATCCGTAAGACGAAAGGGAACGTTGACGGGAGGTGTGCTAGGTGATCAGATCTTGGATGCTTTTTTGAGCGGTACAGTTTCGGAAGACAGTATCGACGCTGATTCAAGAGAACTGAAAATCGGCGCGCGTGCAGTATTCTTTCTAGACTTGAATGACCACGCTCAACGTCTGACACCTCGCTCATCACCGACATAGCACTTGTTAGTTGACGGCGTTGGCGCTTGCTCGCAGTAGGCTTCAAGCAGGGCAACGCGGCGGGCCGAACAAAAATCGACAAGGGCGGTGACTTTTTAGCACGCGAAGAGAAGTGGCCACACAACAACCTGGACAGCGAGAGTTAAATTGACGCTCCAACGAAGATTGAAACTACCGAAAGAGCACGGCGCTTGGGCTATACTCTACGTCTCTTTCATGGTTGGGGCGCTAATTGCATCGAGCGTGTCGCTGCGGCTCTTACTTCTCCTCCTGTCCGTCACATTTGTTTTCACAGGACGCGAATCGCTTCTAAACATGGTGGCGGATGCGAAACCGCAGACGCGCAGACCATTCGTCTCGCCGATTCATGATTGCCTACCTTGCGCTTGGAGGTTTATCGGCCGCTCCGCTGCTGTTTTTCTATCATCTCCACTGGCTGGTGGTGTTCGGGCTTGTAACCGTGTTGCTCTTAGCAGCGAACGCGCAACAGGCCGTGCGTCGGGAAGATCGCACGATCAACAGCGAGTTAATGGCAATCGCCGGACTAACGCTCACGGCACCGGCGGCGCATTACGTCTCGCGCAGTTTCTTTGAACCCACGGCGCTATGGCTGTGGTTGCTGTGCGTGTTCTATTTCTCGAGCAGTGTCTCTTACGTGAAGCTGCGGGTAGCCACGATTAACCCACATAAAGAGGAGGCTCGCAGGCAATCAAGCTGGCGTTGCGCTGCGTACCATAGCATCTTACTGGCGTGTCTTTTGATCTTGGCATTGACCGGCAGTTTAAATCTATTCGCACTTGCGGCGTTCTCGCCAGTGCTCGGACGATCCTTCTGGCAACTCGCTAGCCCGGTCCGCCGAGTCAATCTTCGAAGAGTCGGTTGGCTCGAGGTTGTTTATTCGATTGTGTTTCTTGTTTTCACGACGCTAACATTCCGCTCTTGACTTCACCTTGGATCTATCTGCGCCACGGCATGTAGAAAAGGCGATTCGCTCACTTTGGTGCCGTTCGCGTAGATGGGCCGCGTAGATGGGAAGGATGAAACCGCGAAGCAGTAGGTAACGTATTGAAGGTGGAGGGCGAGCACCGGGGCTTGAACCCGGGACCTCCTGATCCACAGTCAGGCGCTCTAACCAACTGAGCTATGCTCGCCACAATGCTGTTGCCGCGGCTGATTCGAAAGTAACTTTGGCTCAACCTCGAGACGTTTGTCAATTCCGGCACAATTCCAGAGAGCGTGCGGCCTATTTGAGTTCAGAGTTCAAGCTCCAGCTTGCTCTTTCCTGCGTAGAAAGTGAGAGCAAGCTTAAGCTTGAACTCTGAACTCAGACTGAACAACTACCGAATTGGCGGCTGCGTTGACACTGACATAGGGCTGATATAGACTGCATATTACTCTGAGTTTTGAGCATAAAGTCATCCAAGCTGGAGCGCTTGCAACATCACTCTCGTGCCAACGAACCATGGAACTGAGGCATCGTACTCACCGGGTTGGTACGTTAGCCCGCAAGCCAATGGAGGGTATTCAATGTTTTGCAGGAACCTGTTGAAAGCAACCGGGCTCGCCGCAGCAATGTTCGTGTTGTCGGCGGCGGCCTCGGCGCAAACCGGACAGATCGAGGGAACCGTCAGGGTCAAGGCGGCCGACGGCTCGAAGAAGCCTGTGCCCGGAGCGCTGGTCGACATCTATCGCACCGACGTTAAGGGTCACTGGGACGTCAAGAGCGACAAGAACGGACGCTACATACGATTGGGTCTGCCGCTTACGGGACAGTTCATATTCGTCGTGTCGGGTCCAGGCATAACGCCGACGTATACCGCCGCACGGATCGCACAGACGCCAGTCCTTGACTTCGATTGTGAGGCTGGCGACGGGCATACGTTGACGCTCGAAGAAGTGCAAAAAGGAATGGGCCAGCAGAAGAGCGGTGGCGGACCGTCAGCGCCAGGCAAGAGCGTGCCTCCCGGCGACAGGGCGAAGATCGAGGCAGCTCAGAAGGAGCAGGAGGCTAAAGCCAAAGAAGCTTCGGAGCTTCAATCGAATTTTGATCAGGCTCGCACGCATTACAACTCCGGCGTCGAGCTGATGAAAGCGCAGAATTACCAGAACGCGCTTAGCGAATTCGAGCAGGCGTCCACCGTCGATCCGTCGAAACACGCCCAGATGGCATTGCTCTCCTACAGGGCCAATGCGAGTCTCGCCGAGGTTCACTACCAGCTTGGTGTCGATCTGTTCAACAAGAAGCAGCGGCCAGAAGCGAAAACTCATTTCGACGCGGCAGTGGCGGCCTCGAAGAAAGCGATTGCGACCGCTTCGAACGACACTGTCGAGAACAATCCGAGTCTCAACGCCGACCTCGTCGTCTACTACAACATTCTTGCGAAGAACGCGATGTTGCTGGTTGAGTACTACGGCGCCGCCGATCTGGTTGACAGTACGGTAAAGGACCTGGAGAAAGCCGAAGCGCTCGATGCCGTCAACAAGAACAAGTGGGGAGTGTTGAAGGCGGACATGTATAGATCAGCGGGCAAGACCGAAGATGCGGTCGCGGCTTACAAGAAAGTGCTGGCTGCAGATCCCGCCTACGTAGATGCACTTTACGGCTTGGGCCTCACCCTGATCGCGAGTTCTGAAAGAACGCAGATTCAGGAAGGGGCTAACACCCTCGCGGACTTCGTAGCCAAAGCTCCCCCGACCGACAAGCGGGTGCCCATCGTCAAAGACGCGCTTGAAGGCGTAAAGAATGCGTACAAGGTCGAGGCGGAGAAGCCCGCCACGCCCGCGCGGCGAAAGAGACCTTGAGTTAAAGCGGGAAGAGCCACGTTTATCCGTGGCTCTTCCTCCCAGCGATCCTGACCAGTTTCTACACTGGCAGGATCGAAGCTCCCACACGTGCCGACGCGAATAGAAGGCTGACCGGCGCAAGAGTCTTGACCGGTTAACCGGCCTTCTGGTACATCCCTTGTCTATCGGAGCCAGAACCAAACGGATGAACAAGAGCGCGGTCTATCGTGAACTGGCGTTGGCCGGTATTGTGCTGGCTGCCGTAGCGCTGCTCGTGGCGAGCGGGTCTCTGTCAGCTTCGGTCTCTGCCGGTTCAGCTCGAGGACAGAAACGTCCGATTGGTCTTGATGACGAACGCCGCGCGCGACACGCTGAGTTGAGAGTTCGTCTTGCTTCGATTCAATCGAACGACTTTCGAGATGTGCTCGAGGCGTTAGCCCGGCTCGACGAGCCGGGAGCGCTCGATCTCTGGCTTGCGGCTCTGACCAACGCGAACCCGCAACTTCAGCGCGAAGCGTGGAATAAATATCGCGAAGTTCAATCGGAGTTGGCGCGCAAGCAATTTGTCCCGCAGATCGCTCGCATCGACGCGCCGGCCGATGAAGTGGCGCGCCTGGCGAATTCGAGTGACCTTGACGTGACCATCTGGTCGGCCGGCGCAGCTCAAACATTCGCGGCAGCTCCCCCTTACTTGATCGACAGGTTACGAAGCGCCGGCATCGACGCCGAAGTGATTTACGGCTCAATCGCCGAGTGGCAAAGGGCTCGGGCACGCGCTGACGCGGTTGCTCAGGCCATAACTCCTCGTTATCAATCCGCTGCCGCTGAATCGGCAACCCTGATCCGAATCGCCGTCATTGATCTATCAGATCGCACTACCGCCGCGCCGGGTTACTCGGAATGGTTTGGCGACCGGGAAGACATTCTCATGCGAGACGGTTCGCGAATCGCCTATCTGGACATCTTCACGTCAGACGGCACGCCTGAATCGATCAACGCTCACGTTGCGGAACAATATACGCGTCGCGGATATAAGCTGGCGGGTTTCTTCACGCCTGAAGAGTTCGCGGACCGCGCGCCGCGGCTGTTTGCAGGTAAGAGTTTCGGCGCCGGGCTTCGCGCGAAGTCGGGTTCCACGGGCGAGGTTCGCATCGCATTGGCGAACGGAAAGTTCCACAGTTACGACGGCACGGTCAGCGAATTCAAGGCGCTCGCCTCGGCGCATCCGGCGCTGGCGCGTTACACAAAGCTGGGTTCCAGTTTCGAAGGCAGAGACGTTTTTGCGTTGAAGATCAGCAAGGACGCAACGGTGGACGATCCGAGCAAGCCGGATGTGTTGATCACCGGATGTCACCACGCGCGCGAGTGGATATCCGTCGAATCTCCGGTCTACTTTGCGAACCAACTCCTGAGCGGTTACGCGACCGATGACTCGATCAAGTTTTTGGTCGACCATCTTCAGATATGGATCGTCCCGATAATGAATCCGGATGGGCTCCAGTACACGCAGAACTCACCTAACGAGCGAATGGACGGGATCAGATTGTGGCGAAAGAACCGGAGACCCATCTCGATCGGAAACTGTGTTGGCGCCGTGGGCGTCGACCTGAATCGGAACTACTCCTATAAGTGGAGACTGGAAGGCGATTCTCCTTGCTCGGATCCGTGTTCGTCTGACCGGGGCTGCATCAACGACGATATGGGTGGGAGTGATGATCCCAGCAGCGAGGTTTATCGCGGCGTCGCGCCGGAGAGCGAGCTGGAGGTGAAGGCAATCAAGTCGCTTGTCGATGATCCCAACCGCCACTTCCGCGCGCAGCTTGATTATCATAACTTCTCCCAACTCATTCTCTATCCGTGGGGCTACGCGGGATTCGGAACCAGCGACGCGACCACGCTTTCTCGCCTTGGACAACGAATGTCAGAAGCCCTGTTCGGCGTATCCAGCGTGCGCTATCGAGCCAAGCAGGCGGTTGATCTTTACCCGCTGACCGGCTCGTCAATTGATTACGCCTACGGAGCCAATCGCGTCCCCGCGCCGTTCGTCGTCGAAATGCGGCCGGACTGTTGCGACTTCAGCGTACCAGAGAACGACATTCCGATCGTGAATCAGGAGAACTGGGCTGGCGCCCGGTTGCTGCTGAATTGGGCTGCCGGTCCACCTGTCCTCGAGTCAGTCAAAGCATATACCACCGGGCCTGATGGGACACTTTCGAATTTAGTGTATTCGGCGCGCTGGACGCCGGCTGCTGATAACCCCGGCAGCCGCCGCGAAATGATTGTCGATACGCGCTTCGCCGGCATCGCGCCAGGCCGTTTGCAGATGCGGCTGCAGTTCTCGAGGCCGATGAACACTTCCCTTGCGCCGCGCGCGACGCTCGGACGCGACTCACGGCTCGACGAGTTGACGGTGTCGGCGGTCGACGAAAACGAAGGATGGCGCAAGACCGTTTACGCAAACGACACGTGGGTGGGCGAGACGGTAGTGATCGAAGACGCAAACCTGACGAGCCCATGGCGGCTTGCGGTCTCGGCCACAGATACGCTTGGCCTCTTGCTCGATGCGGCGCCCGCCACAGTCGCCGGTTATAAGGGCGGCGCGAGTCACTGGGAGAATTATGAAGATTCGACCGGCGAAGGCTTTAACGGCGGCACCGACACGCAGCACGTAATGTGGCCAAGTGTACGCGGCGACTATCCCAATATTTTGGTGGGGTCACCAAACGGCGGCGAACGCCTCGCAGGCGGCTATAGTTATACCATCGTTTGGACAGCGCCGGCTGCCCCCGGCTCGGAACAGTCGCTGTCGCTGTCCACCGATGGCGGCGTGAGCTATAGCGCGCTGGCGGAGAACATCCCATCGGATTTGAGGCGTTACCAGACCACGTTCCCACTAGTTGCTACGGCACGCGGGCGCATACGTCTGCTGGCTGCCCAACCGGGCACTCCAAACGTTCTCTTCGCCGCAAGCCAGGCAGATTTCACCATTGGATTGAATGTCGGTTCGGATGTCGATATCAATTTCGTTTCTTCTGAGAAGGTCGATTCGAACTGGTCTGATACGTCCTCGGATGAGCCGCCGAACACAGCGAATGGCGCGTCGCGGTTGATTGTAAACTTGAGCATCACTAACCGGGGCAGCACGGCGATCTTGAATCCTTTCCTGCGGGTCGCGCAGCTTAGCCGTCACATTCTCCTGACACGCGATCCTAAATCGAGCTGGGCGGAGGGCGCCCGACTTACCATCGACACAGGCAGCGATAATACGCTTTCACCCGGAGAGACTGCGGAGGCACGGCTGGTAATTGGCCTGGTCAGTGCGAAGAAATTCGTTCTTTCGGTTGAGATGTATGGCGTGGCGTCGGGCGGGACAATCATTCCCGCAAGTGCCGTCGAAGTATGGAGAGGGAAACCTCGAACCAGATAACGACGTCTGAGTTCACAACCTACCGTTCTCAAAAATTGGGTGGTCCTCGATAAAGTTGTCGCAGCTTTAAGCACTTCCGAGATAGAACGAATTCGTCAGGTATCCGAGCACGTGCAGCCTATCCAACGCGTTTGAACGAAGCCGCGTGACTTACCGGATAAGCCGGATTACGTTCCGTTCGCGCTTTGGCGCGGCGGTTTGTGGTACTTGACTTCCCCACAAATTTTAGAATCAGATTCAAGATGCTTTCCGTCATCTCGAATAGGGTTCAAGGTAAATATCAATCTTCCTGTCATCTTCGAAGATCGCAGGAAACACAAAAGGAGACAGAAACTATGAAGCGAATGGCGATTGTGTTGGCAGCGATAACAGCTTTGGGACTCTGTTCGAGCCTTGGCAGTGTGGGTAGCGACTCTCTGCAACAGGCCAGCCCGAATTTGCCGGCGACGCGGGAGGTCAGTCCGAATTTGCCGGCTAGCCGGGATGACGCGATCTCGTCCTCACAAGGGTTAGATTTGTCGATTCTGACTCCGGCCGTGACGCCGAAGAAGGTTCTTATTCTTGGACCCTCAATGCGACCCTCCCCTCCGAATGAGCAGAGTATAGCCACCGCGCTAGGTCATCTGGTCACGGTAGTCAACGGTTCAACGTGGTTGAGCTTCTCGACCGCGGACTTCAAACAGTTTGATGTCATTGTCCTTGGCGACCCGGAGTGTACCGAGGTTGGTTCGTCTCCGCTGCTCATTGCTGAATTGAACAGAGCCATCTGGTCCGCTGCGATCGAAGGCCCCAAAATCGTCCTGGGGACTGATCCTATTTACCACCTGGTTCGTGGACGGGCAGGTGCCCAAAAGCTGATTGCGAATGGGATCAATTTCGCAGCCAGCGGTCCGGGGACAGGGTTGTATTTTTGCCTGAGCTGTTACTATTCCGGTGCAGGATTTGGGACGCCAGTGGTCGCTCTTAGTGCGATTGGGGACTTCCGAGTGCGGGGACAGGAAGGATGTCCTGACACGGTAACTATTGTACAGCCATCACACCCGGCGATGGCCGGCATCACCAATGCCGATTTGTCGAACTGGTCATGCTCCGTGCATGAGTTCCTTACGACTTTTCCACCTGCGTTTAGTGTACTGGCGGTGAGCACTTCCCTCCCCTATATTATCGCAGCCTCGCCGACGCCGACGTCGATTTTTGATGTCTGCATCCAGGATGAAAGCGGCCAAAAGATACTTCAGGTCAATTCGACAACAGGCGACTACCAGTTCACCAGTTGCACGGGCGTCACGCTTGGCGGAACCGGTGCGATTACGATCAGAGGGTGCCTGATAACCTTGCAGATCAATGGACCTGACCGCAGAGTGCTGGCGAGAATAGACACGTGTACGAAGACCGCGATTGCAACAATCCAGGTCTTATCGCCAAGTGGTGCTGTCTTCACGATTCTCGACAGAAACACCGGCAACAATTCGTGCGTTTGTCCGGGAACTTAAACGTTGAGCTGCGTGGTTGTTAGTTCGCGCGGGCAGTTGGTCCTCACTGCCACGCGATCGTCGCCAGGCCGGCGGCGCCTGCGAGGTGATCGAAGCGGATAGCCTCGCCTTTCAAGTCGATTCCAAACTCCGAGGGGTCGAGCGTTCGAGGCTCACCGTCAGTTGCGTCGGCTACGGCACGCCGGGCTTGAGCCAAATCAATACCGCCGAGCACGAGCATTCGAGTCAAAGTGTTTGCCGTTCCGCTCCCATTCGTCAACCTGTCGCGGTAGTACAGCGCGAAGCGGTGCAACTCATCAAAAATGGTCTCAGGCTCACACACGAATGTGCGCACCAGGACCGGCTCGCCGTTGCGCACTATAAGCGATGTGAACCCGCTCCGATTCGTGGACACGAGCATTTTATCGCCAGGCGAGTCGTCCCACATCAGCCACTGCGCTTCCCCCATGTGCCGGGGCAATATCAGCCCTGCGTTCCAGCCCATTCCCGAAAAGAGCGTTTCGTATTGAGCGAGGACCTCAGTGTGGGCAATGGTCACCAGGTAGCGGTCTTGTCCTGCGGCAGGAGTTATACGTTGACGTGAAATCCGTAGCTCGCGAGCCGGCGTCGCGATCACGCGTTCGATCTTCCACTCAATGACTTCGTTTAGTTCGCGGTTATTGGCGGGCCTGCTTTCGAGCGCCACGACGAGAGTTCGCGCGGTTGCGTCGGGCAACGCGACCGACCAGCGCTTCTTGTTCAACAGTCCCGCGGCCTCGGCGGTTTGCCGCGTGATTTGCATCAGCTCATCTATGTCTCTGATGTTCAATGTGTCGAAGCTGGGCGTGATCAAATCGAAGGGAAGCTGGGTGACGGCGCTCGAGGCGATCGAGAAACCATTTCGTCCGCGCCGCAGATCAACCACCGCGAAGTTGTCGTCTACGAAACCGGCTGCTGTGTTAGGCGCTGGCGACGCCAGAAAGATTCTTCTTAAGCCTGACATTCCGAGAAGGCAAAAAGGGAAAGGCAAAAGGAAAGCTAGAGGCCCGGTCTTCCTTTTGCCTTTACCTTTTGCCCTTTTCCTTTCTAGTAGTCCCTGTAAGCTACGCCGTCGGTGCCTTCGCCTCCGGCAGCGCTATGAACGTCGACCACTCCTTGTCCTCCATCCCGCGATACTGTGTCCTCGCCCATATCGACAACCCAATCCTTGTCCCCGGTGATTGGATCAATCGGCACGTCGCGCATGTAAAGCCCGGTGACCAGATCATCGAGCGACTGCGGCAGCTTTTCTTTGTCGGCCGCGTACTGGTCGATCATCTTTCGCATCGTCTGGAGGTCCTGCTTGAGGATCGTCTCGCGAGCCTTCAACTGAATATGTTGATAAGAGGTAACGCCTACCGCGGCAAGCACCACGATGATGGTCATAACCATCACAAGCTCAAGCAGAGTGAACCCAACGGAATTGCGGATTGCGGATTGCGGATTGCGGATTGCACGCAGACCTCCTCCGCAAATCCGCAATCCGCAATCCGCAATCCGCAATCGAGCTTCGTTTCTCATTTTACCAATCCTTGTACCTCGTGCCGTTGAGCGCCTCGCCGTCGCTCTTGGTGTAAACGTCGAATACGTCGTCGCCTCCCCACGAGGTCGAGTCAGGTTTGTCCTTGTACGATCTCAGTCCCCATTCCGTCGTTCCGGTCATCGGGTCGATCGGTATTCGGCGCATGAACCGGACCCGGTTGCCTTCGGTGCCCACGACATTGGCCGGGACAAAGCCGTCGACCAGTAACTTCAGCTCCTTCGGATAGCCGCTTTGTGTCTTCCACTCGATTGGTATCGCGGTGCCGTTACTCTGATCGTGATACAGCTTGTATCGGTCGATGGCCTGCCGCAACTGGCGCAGCGCCAGTCGGAGTTCGGATTCACGCTCGCGCCTTACGGTGTTGCGAACCATCGGTATGGCCGCCGCCGTCAGCACCGATAGAATAGTGATGACTATTATTATCTCGAGGAGTGTGAAGCCGCTGCAATTGCGGATTGCGGATTGCGGATTGCGGATTCGCAAGCTCGAGTCTTCAATCCGCGATCTACTCTGTTTCATACTTCTCAAATTCCGCAATCCGAAATCCGCATTCCGCAATTCGCTATCGGATGTCAACCTGCGACGAGTGCACCTTGATCGGAAGGGTCTGTCCGTTGGCGTTGCGGAACTGTGTCTGCTGTTCGTTGAGCACCAACGGTGACTGGCCCGGCGCCTTCACGGTGAAAACCACCAGGCACAACTGGCCGCGCGCCGGAACGCTTGGCGTACCTTGCGGCCTGTCCATCTGAATATTAAGCAGCCCGCCTTCAGCATTGAATTGAAGCTCGGCCCGTGCGCCCGCGCTCAGCATTCCGCTATCGCGCACGCCCTTGACCTCGAGCAGCGACCCGTCATAGCTCAGCGTTACGTGAACGGACGAGACCTCTCCATTGCCATTGACGAAGATCGCGACATACAGATCCTGCCCTTTGGCAGCCACAGCGGCATTAGGCCTAACGTAGACCATCAATGGCGACGCATTCTGCTGGCTCGAGGGCGGCTCATCATCGTCGTCATCATCGTCGTCCAGAGTCTTGTTGGCTTGGGCCTGGTTCTGTTGTTGCTGAGATTTCGTTCCACCATCGCTGGTCTGGATCCCGGGTTTGGAGACGACGGTTTTTATCACGTTTGGCCTAAGCACCTGAGCCTGTCCAGCCGGAGCGACAGGCGGCGGCGCGACCACGACTCCCGGTGAATCGGTTTTCGGACTGGCGACGGGCTGAACGCTGACCGGCTGTACCTTTGTCTCCGGCGCAGGCTGGCCCGGATTCTCAGCCACTTGATTTGGCTGCGCGTCTTCCTGATCGGCAAGGTAGAGAATCTGATCGATCTTCAGTGGATTACTCGAACTCTGCGCATCGCCCGCCCATGTTGCCAGATGGTCCTTTTCGGTAATATCAGCGCGTCGCAGAATATGAGGCGTGACCGTTATGACCACATCGCTCTGTTTGTTGTCCGTTTGGGGCGTCGAAAAGAACCGCCCCAGGATGGGAATCAAGCCGATTATCGGAAACCCCTTAATGCTCTTGGATTCAATGTTCTGGCTCACACCGGCAACCAATGTGGTCTGTCCATCCCTGACACGCGCTACCGAAGTCATCGTGCGCTGGTTGAAACTCGGAGTCAGCGTGCCGGTGCTGGCATCGATTGAGGTAGTCTCAATCTTCATCTTCATTTGAACATCGTCCTCATACACGTTGGGTGTGATGTCGATGTTCAAACCGACGTTCTCGTACTGAATCTGCGGCACGCCGTAACCGAAAGCATTGTTGAGCCCCAATGTTTGATCGATCTGGCCCTTTCCGGTGCTGGTAGTCGTCGGAGCGATCGTGTTATAGCTGGGCAGCGATGCTGTTTGAATCGGGACGCGTTGCCCGATGCGAACTGCGTTTGCTTCGTTGTCGAGCACGTGAATCTGGGTCGATGCAAGCAGTTTTGCTTTGCCTTTGCTTTGGAAAAGACTCACCGAGCTGTTCGGAAGACCCAGTGCGAAACCGAAGGGCCCGGTAAGCGTCCGCGCGCCAACTCCGAGAATGGAATTCTGGGCATTGATGCCTCCGAGAGCATTCAAGCCCAACCCATTCTTCCCGGCTTCGGCGGTGAACTGATTGCCAATTTGAAACAGGTCCGTACGCGATACTTCGTATATGTTGACGTCGACCAGAACTTCGGCTTTGCTCTTGTCCAGCGATTCGATCAGGTTCTCAACAAGCTCCAAATTAGCTGGTGTGTCACGAACTATCAGAGCGTTTAGTTGTTTGACCGGCACCGCTTGTTTCGTGTTCGGCAGCGCACCCGTGATGGCCCTTTGAACTTCGTCAATCTGGGCATTCTTGATGTAAAAGGTGCGAACGGCGTACGGCTCGTATCTCATGCGCTGCTGTGGGTTGTCACTGGCAACCACAATTGTGCGCGCTCCGATCTGCGCGTACATCATATTGTTCGTCTTCAGAATCCACTCGAGTGCGTTGGGATAAGTCACGTCGCGAAGCTCAACTGAGATCTTCATCATCTTCATCTGGTTGACAACCATCTGATCGAACATCACATTGAGCTTCATCATCTGGGCAAGCTGTTCGATGGCCGTCAGGATGTTGGTATCGCGATAGATGACGTCGGTCTTGGCAAAGCGCCTCCCGGGGATTGCCGGCATCTGAACGCGCAATGTCCTGATAGGCGTCGTCCCACCCTTCGAGTACGAGGCCTTCAGGTCTGTGTCGGACTTGGGCGTATATTTCGGGCCGGAAGGATCGCCGATACTCGGCAAACCTTCGACGGGCAGCCCCTGCGCCTCGAGCATCCTTCGCATCTTGATCAGCGCCAGCTCATTGGTCGGATCGGAGGCGAACGCTTGCCGGTACGCATTGTACGCGGCGTTATAGTCTTTCTTCTCGGCCAGGCTGTCTCCGCGCTCAACCAGCATGATTGCGGCACTCACAAGCGCGCGCTGAAGATGAAGCGTGTACTCCACGTTGGAGGGTTTCTCGGCTACGGCGAGGGTGAACTCCTGGGCTGCTTTGTCCCACTGGCGGTTCTCCTCGTATTTGAGCCCTTCCTTGAAGTGCTTCTTACCGTCGCTCGCAAAACCGACGATCGGGAGGGCCAACGTCAGCGCCACTACTAGCGCCATCGCCTGTTGTATCCGCAGACTCTTTGCCATAACACACGTCCTCACTTATTGATCTTCCCACGAGGAAAGCGCGCACCCTTGAAAACTTCGGCGTGAATGGTTGCGGCTCACTGTCCAAAATCCCGGTTCGTCTCGCTGCCGCATCGAGCTTCAATTCTAAGAGTGTCTGCTTGGTTAAACCACTCTAGCATGCTTCGGTTTCAAAATAAACGGAATTTGTTCGGCATTGACACGGCCTGTCCCGTGCGATAAACAGTCACAGTCAATTCGCTGCTCGCGATTCAATCAATACCCCATAGGAGCAATGTATGGACCCTTATTCGCGCCGCGTCCGGCTTGGTCTGATCGTCTTTCTGAATGCCGTCAACGTCGTTGCCGTGTCCGCTCAACAAGGCCTGGTTGCCGACAACCCCGCCGACCTCATGCGAGTGGGAAACAAGGTGATCAAGGTGAACGAGGCGATCAATATGGTCCAGGGCTTCGGCAACACGTTTATGATCACCACCGGCGAAGGTAACGTGATAATTGATACCTCAATCGCGTTTCACGCCGGCAAGCACCACGAGCTGTTGGCCGCTGAGAATAAAGGGCCGATCAGGTATATCATCCTGACGCACGGACACGGCGATCACATCGGCGGCGTGCAGATGTGGAAAGGGGCCGGAACGCAGATCATCGCTCAAAACAATTACGTCGAGTTTCAGCACTATCAGACACGCCTCGCGGGTTTCTATGCCAAACGAAACGCGGCGCAGTTCGGGACCAATCTGAATGCGCGCGCCGCCGGCGCGTGGGCGGGCAATTACGCGGGCAGGATTGAGCCTACGATTCTGTTCGACGATAAATATGAATTCACGCTGGGCGGAGTGAAGTTCGAGATCTACAGCACGCCCGGGGAAACCAACGATCACCTTACAGTCTGGGTGCCAAAGTACAAAGCTGCTTTCACCGGCGACAACTACTACGAATCATTTCCGAACATCTACACGCTGCGTGGCACTCGGCCGCGATGGGCTCTGAATTATGTCAACTCACTTAATAAGGTGCTCGGACTAAAGCCCGAGATCGTTCTGCCGAGTCACGGACTCCCCATCCACGGTAACGACGAAGTCTCACGACGACTTACGCGCTATCGCGACGCGATCCAGTACGTACACGACGAAGTCGTTAAGGGAATGAACGCCGGCAAGTCTGTCTACACGCTGATGCGTGAGATCAAGCTGCCCACCGCCCTCGACGTGGGCGAGAGCTATGGGAAGTTGACGTGGTCGATACGAGGAATATATGAAGGCTACGTTGGATGGTTCGACCTCAACCCGGTGACGATGTACGAAGCACCCGCGTCGTCCGTCTACCCAGACGTGGTCAAGCTGGCAGGCGGACCCGACGCGGTTGCGGCGCTTGCCATCGAACGTACTCAGACCGGAGACGCGGTCGCCGCCCTGCACCTAACTGACATCGCGTTGGAGGCGGACCCGAATCACCGAAAGTCACTTGAAGCGAGGCTGAAGGCGCTTGAGATACTCCGCAGCCGCTGCAAGAATACTAACGAGAGAGGCTGGCTCGATTACGGAATCAAGGAGACCACTGCCAGGCTCGCTGAGAAACGATGATGCTCGATTCCTCCGCAGAAGCTAAACAGGAACTCCGGTTAACTGACACTCACATCGTATGAAGCTCGCTGCCATTGACATCGGATCAAATTCAATTCATCTCGTGATAGTTCGAGCCGTGAAGGGCCAGCATCCCGAGATTATCGACCGTGAGAAGGAAATGGTCAGGCTCGGTGCCGGGACACTGCGCGAGCACCGCCTCTCAAAAGGGACCATCGAACGCGCCATAACAACCCTGCGGCGCTTCAAGAAGATGGCCGAGCACAACGGCGCCGATCCCATAATCACCACCGCAACGTCGGCCGTGCGCGAATCGCGCAACTCCGCCGAGTTCATCGACCGGGTTCGCAAAGAAGTCGGACTCGACGTTCAGGTGCTGCCCGGAGTGGAGGAGGCTCGGTTGATAGCGATGGCCGTTTCCGAGGTGACGGACTTCGACAATCGCCGCGCTCTGGTTATCGATATCGGCGGCGGTTCCACGGAGTTTATCATAACAAGCGGTGGCGAGCCCGAGTTGTTATTGTCGCTCCGAATGGGAGCGGTGCGGCTGACCGAGAAATTCATCACAACCGACCCCATCTCAATCGAACAACGCAACCGTCTGATTGCAAACATAAGATCTGACTTCACGCGCGCGGCCGGCGAGATTAAGAACGCCGGTTTCGATTTCGTCATCGGCTCATCAGGCACGGTGCTCAACATGGTGAACGCGGCAGTGCTGGCGGATGAACACTTCGAGGGCGAGCGTGGGTCTGACTATGAGTCATTCAGCGAGACGGTCACGCTGGAGCAGATCGAGTGGCTGAACCGCAAGCTCGCGCGCATGACGTTGCGAGAGCGCCGCCGCATTCCAGGCATTGAGAAGGCGCGCGCCGACATCATTGTTGCAGGCGGACTGCTGCTGGAATGCATCCTCTCGGATCTGGGCGCGATTGAGATAACCAGTTGCGACTGGTCCTTGAGAGAGGGAGTGATACTAAACTACCTGCGGCGCCACCGCGAGTCACACTTGGCTCCGCAGATTCAGCGGACACCGGTGCTCGTAGCCGGCAGGGACCAAGACGCTCTTCTTTATCCGGTAACCGATGACTCGACTCTCGATGTGCGTGCGCGGTCAGTATTGTCCGTGGCACGACGTTACGATTATGACGTGGCACACTCACATCACGTTGCGAGGCTGGCGATACGGATATTCGACGATACGAAAGAGCTGCACCGCCTAAACGGACAGGATCGCAAGCTGCTTCAGTATGCGGCCATTCTCCACGACATCGGCTACCACATCGCTCACAACAATCACCACCGTCACGGCCTGTATCTGATCAAGAACTCTGAACTGCCCGGCTTCAGCGGAGAGGAGATCGCGATGATGGCGACGATGGTAAGGTATCATCGCGGCTCGCTGCCCGCGAAAACAAGCGATACTCGTTCGCGCCGTGAGCACGAAGACTACTATGCGCTGGATCGCAGGCAGCGCGCGCGGGCACTGCGCCTGGCTTCGATACTCCAGATCGCCGACGGGCTCGATCGGTCACATCGGCAGTTGATAAGCGACTTGCGATGCGAGATCGACGATGACGAGGCAACTTTCGTCACTTCAAGCGCAGGCGAGTGCGAATTGGAAATGTGGTCGGCCGAGCGGAAGTCGACATGGTTCAGCGAGATCTTCGGGGTGGATGTTAGATTCGAGCGAAGCCCGGCAGTCTCTTCCAAGAAGGAAGCCGCCGCAGTCTAGGAGGCGGCGGTAGACTCTTCGGTCTTTGCGGAACTTGGCGTCCTTGCGCGAAACCTGACCTTAAGTTGTCCGAATATTTGGACTCAGGTTTCGCGCAAAGACGCCAAGTTCCGCAAAGGGTGGTCGAGCCTGAACATCTTTGAGCATTGCCTTCACATTGCGCGCCTAAACCGCTGCCAAACTACGTTTTTCCAAGCGATACCGCTCATTGACACTGCGCACATGTTTGCATAACATAAGGCCCGGCGGGTCCTGCGGCCATGACCTGCGGCAGTCCGCGGATGGTGTACCGTAGACTGTCCAGTCTGCAGAGGCTCTTCGTTGGTTATCCATGAGATGATCAAAGCCTCCCGCAGACTGGACAGTCTAGGGTACAGCACGCGTCCGGCGCGCGATAAGAGGGACGCTGGTCACGCGCTGCAATTTCGAGCAAGGGGTACGGGCAAATGACAAAGGCCGATCTCGCAGAGATGGTTTATCGACGTCACGGCGGCCTGACTCATCGCGATGCGTTACGTCTGGTCGATTTGCTTTTTGATGTCGTCAAGCGCCGGCTTCAGGAGGGCAGGAGCATTCACATAGTCGGTTTTGGCACTCTCGAAGTTGTGAATCGCAAAGCCCGGCGCGGGCGAAATCCTGTCACCGGTCAGCCGATCGAACTCGTCGGCCACCGCGCTCTGGTCTTCAGGCCATCGCGATCGATGCGCTCGGTTTGAAACTCGAGCCGGCCCAACACCTGAGGTTCGAACGCGCGGATGAATATCATGGAATCCGCTTCGAGAATCCCGGAAAAGTTGTTCTTCAGGATCGGCGAGGTCTGTGATCTCATCAAGGTCCAACCGCACGTGCTTCGCTATTGGGAGACTGAGTTTCCAATGCTTGCACCCCAGAAGAACCGAGCCGGTCAGCGTGTCTATCGCCGTAAGGACGTCGAGATGGTTCTGCGCATTCGCGATCTTCTTTACGAAGAAAAATTCACCATCGCGGGAGCGAAGAAGAAATTGCTCGATGAGATGCGTGGAAGCTCGGCACGCGCGAGGCTCGCCGAAGAAGTCACGGAAGACACCGCCGGCTCTAACCCCTCCAGCTCCGCCGTCTCATCGGCCGGAGATCACACATCCTCACCGCAAACTCAGCGCGTGCTGCGCATGATCAAGAGCGATCTTGAGGATTTATTGACACGACTAAACTCGGATGCTAGCATCAAGCGTTGAATTTGAAGGCGCGTAAGCTTCAACGCGAACGGGACGTGGCGCAGCCTGGTAGCGCGCTTCCTTGGGGTGGAAGAGGTCGCTGGTTCAAATCCAGTCGTCCCGATTAGAATCCAGACCCAGGACGAAACCTAAGACAGGACCTCCGAAGTTCACTACGCCGAGTGCGACGTTACTGCGCGGGTCCGAGTCTCGAAGCTTCGTCCTGGGCCTTCTCGTTTTAGCCGGCCGCGAGTGATATGCCTAAGATATTAGTCACCAACGATGATGGAATACACTCGGAGGGAATCATCGCGCTAGCTGAGGCGCTCGAAAGCCTGGGCGAGGTCTTTGTCGTCGCGCCGGCTCACGAGATGAGCGCCGCATCGCACTCACTCACTTTGACGCGCCCTCTTCGAATCGACAAGATCGACAACCATCACTTCTCAGTGGACGGCACGCCGACTGACTGCGTCACGCTCGCGATGAATCACCTGATGACCGGCGGGCTGCCGGCCATCGTCGTGTCCGGCATCAACAAGGGCGGGAATCTCGGCGATGACGTGACGTATTCGGGCACAGTTGCGGGCGCGTTGGAGGCTTCTGTCTATGGTCTTCCGGGAATCGCGGTGAGTCTAGTTCAGCGAACGAATTTCGATTTCGCCCAAGCTGCCGAGTTCGCCACCGAGCTTGCGCGGCGTGTGTTCGATGATGGCTTGCCGCACGGAACGGTGCTCAACGTCAACGTTCCGCCGGGTCCGATTCGCGGCGCGCGGATTACTCGACAGGGAACGAAAATTATCAAACCTAACGTGATCGAAGGCACCGATCCGCGGCAACGAAAGTACTACTGGATCGGAGAGGAATCCCTCACCTGGAATGAAGAAGAAGGCACCGACTACGAAGCGCTGCGTCACGGGTTAGTCTCGATTACGCCGCTGCGCAACGACCTGACGGATTATCGTGTGCTCGACGAGTTCAAGCTGCACGGCTGGGACATCGTTCCGGAGCCACAATCGAAATGACCAACATTCACGCAGAACAGGCTCCCAGAGCCGGTTTGTACCAGTCTCATCGCGCGGCGATGGTTGATCTGTTGCGGAGGCGCGGCATACAGGACACTATGGTGCTGACCGCGATGGCTGAGGTTCCACGCCACTTGTTTGTTCCCGAGGCCCTCGCCGCGAAGGCATATGGCGACCACGCTCTTCCGATCGGCGATATGCAAACTATTTCCCAGCCTTACATGGTCGCGCGCATGACGGAGCTAGCCGAGGTGAACAAGGATTCGACCGTTCTCGAGATTGGCGCGGGCTCGGGGTACCAGACCGCTGTGCTTTCGGCGGTCGCGGGACGCGTATTTGCGATTGAGCGAATCAGCGATCTCGCTCGCTCGGCTCAAAGGAACATCCGGCAATTAGGCTGCTACAACGCAACCGTGAAATGGTTCGACGGCACGATAGGCTGGAGCGA
>Ga0114129_10001446_pt1 | contig 32035 bp, 26 predicted proteins | sample RhiMetdeltSRZDD1_FD_80071 | JGI IMG/M metagenome (GOLD analysis project Ga0114129, IMG submission 80071) | Populus rhizosphere microbial communities from Tennessee, USA - Rhizosphere MetaG P. deltoides SRZDD1 (version 2) (version 2) | ecosystem: Host-associated > Plants > Roots > Rhizosphere >...
GCGCGAGGCGCGGGATCGGGCGATCGAGATGCTGCGCCGGGTCGGCGTGTCGACGCCCGAGCAGCGCATGGACCAGCTCTCCAATCAGCTGAGCGGCGGCCTGCGCCAGCGCGCGATGATCGCGATGGCGCTGTCGTGCCATCCCACGCTGCTGATCGCCGACGAGCCAACGACGGCCCTGGACGTGACCACGCAGACGCAGATCCTCGAGCTGATGCGCCAGCTGCAGCGCGAAGACGGCATGGCGATCATCCTGATCACCCACGACCTCGGCGTGGTCGCCGAGATGGCCACGCACGTGGCGGTCATGTACCTGGGGCGTGTGGTCGAGCAGGCGCCCGTCGACGCGATCTTCCACGCGCCCAAGCACCCCTACACGCGGGCGCTGCTGCGCTCCATTCCGCGCATGCGAGCGCGCTCGCGCGAGCGGCTGCGGCCGATCGCCGGCGCCGTACCCCACCCCTACGACCGCCCGACGGGCTGTCCGTTCCATCCGCGCTGCCCCGACGCCATCCCGGGCCGCTGCAACGTGGACGCGCCCCGCCTGCGGCCCGTCGGCGACGGCCATGCCGTGAGCTGTTTCCTCTACGCGTGATGGCGCAGACGCTGCTGCGCGTCGCCGGGCTGCAGAAGCTGTTTCCGATCCGGAAGGGATTCTTGAAGCGCACGGTCGGCTACGTGCGCGCCGTGGACGGCGTCGACTTCCACATCGACGAGGGCGAGACGCTCGGGCTGGTCGGCGAGAGCGGCTGCGGCAAGACCACCACCGCGCGCTGCATCCTGCGAGCGATCGAGCCGACGGCAGGCGAGATCTTCGTCCGCGCCGCGAACGGCGCGGAGATCGAGATGGGCCGCCTGCGTCCGGGAGAGCTGCGGGCGCTGCGGCGAGAGATGCAGATGATCTTCCAGGATCCGTTCACCTCACTCAATCCGCGCATGACGCTGCTCGACCTCGTCGGTGAGCCGTTGCTCGTGCACGGCATGAAGAGCCGGCGCGAGCGAGAGGCGCGCGTCGCGGACCTGCTGCGGCGCGTCGGGCTGAGGCCCGAGTACATGCGGCGCTTTCCGCACGCCTTCAGCGGCGGCGAGCGCCAGCGCATCGGCATCGCCCGCGCGCTGGCGCTGCAGCCGCGGCTGGTAGTCGCCGACGAGCCGGTCTCGGCGCTCGACGTCTCCGTGCAGGCGCAGATCCTGAATCTGCTGATCGATCTGCAGACGGAGTTCCGCCTGACCTACCTCTTCGTGGCGCACGACCTGAGCGTGGTCCGGCACATCAGCAATCGCGTGGCGGTGATGTACGTCGGGCGCATGGTGGAGCTGTCGGAGACCGAGGCGCTCTTCACGGCGCCTCGGCACCCCTACACCGCGGCGCTGCTCTCGGCCGTGCCCGAGCCCGACCCCCGAGCGCGCGGCAAGCGCATCGTGCTGCAGGGCGAAGTGGCGAATCCAGCCGCGCCGCCGAGCGGCTGTTACTTCCATCCGCGCTGCCCGTACGCGATCGACGTCTGCCGGACCGAGCCGCCGCCGTGGCAGGAGATCTCGGCCGCCCGCTTCGTCGCCTGCCATCGCGCCGGGGAGCTGCAGCTGGCGGGCGTGGAGTGAAGCGCGCCGTGGCGGTATTGTAGGGCCGTGCACGTCGGGCTCTTCGTCGAGGAGATGCGTCAGGGAGCGGACCAGGCGTCCGCCTTCCGCGACATCTTCGACACGGCGCAGCGGGCCGACACGCTGGGGATCGATTGCGTGTGGCTCGGCGAGATCCACTTCACGCCGACACGCTCGGTCATCTCCGCGTCGCTGCAGGTGGCGAGCGCCATCGCGAGCCGCACCAAGCGCCTCCGGGTCGGCACCGCCGTCCAGGTGCTGCCGCTGAACCATCCGCTTCGGATCGCGGAAGAAGTCGCGACCATTGATCACATCAGCGAAGGCCGCTTCGAGTTCGGCATCGGCCGCAGCGGCGTCGTCCGCACCTACGACATCTACGGCGTGCCGTACGCGGAAAGCCAGGCGCGCTTTCGCGAAGCGCTCGAGATCATCCGCACCGGGTGGAAGGGTGAGCCGTTCAGCTACGAGGGCGAGTTCTACCGCGTGCGCGATGCGATCGTGACGCCGCGTCCGTACCAGGTGCCGCATCCACCGATCCGGATGGCGACGACGAGCGACGAGACGTTCCCCGCTGCAGGCCGGCTTGGGCTGCCGATCTTCGTGGGCCTGCGCACGACCGAGATCCCGGATTTGCAGGCGCAGCTCGCGCCCTATCGCGAGGCCTGGCGCAACGCCGCGCACGCCGGCACACCCAGCGTGTATCTGCGAATCCCGGTCTACGTGTCCCCGACTGAGAAGGGCGCCGTCGAAGAGCCGCGCGAGAGCCTCACCTCGTTCTTCCAGCGCCAGACCGAGCTCGCGCGCGCCGCGGTCGGACGCGCGGGCGCCGGGCCCGCCGACCGCCGTCGCTTCCAGGCCGAGCGCATGGCGAGCCTCTCGTACGACGACATCCTCGAGCGCAAGGTCGCGTTCGGCACCCCGGCCGGCGTGATCGAGCGGCTGTCGCAGCTGCGGGAGGAGCTCGGCCTCGACGGCATCGTGGCCGAGCTGAATCCCGGCGGCCGGATTCCGGTCGAGCTGGAGACGCGCAGCCTCGAGCTTCTCGCGCGCGAAGTCGTGCCGGCGTTCAGGTGAGCGAGATGCTGCCCGCGCTGATCCTCTCGTCCGATTCCCACGTGTTCGAGCCAGCGGATCTTTGGACCACGCGCATCGACGCGGCGTTTCGCCAGCGCGCGCCCCGCATCGTGCGGATCGACGGCGCCGACGAGATCGTGATCGAGGCGGATCAGGTTCTCTCCGGCATCGGACTCATCTCGAACGCGGGCGCGCGCTTCGAGGCGCCCGAGACGATCTCTGGACGCGGCCGCCTGGAGGACGTGCATCGCGGCGGCTGGGATCCCGAGCAGCATCTGGCCGACATGCGCCTGGACGGCGTGGCCGGCGAAGTGCTCTATCCCTCGCAGGGCCTCTTCTATTTTCGTATCGCGGACTCGGTGCTGATGTCGGCGATCTTCCGCGCCTACAACGACTGGCTCGCCGAGTTCTGCCGCACCGATCCTGCGCGCCTCAAGGGCATCGCGATGGTGAACCTCGACAACGTCGCCGAGGGCATCAAGGAGCTCGAGCGCGCCGCGCGGCTGGGGCTGGCCGGCGCGATGATCACCGAGTATCCGCTCGAGGATCGGCGTTACGACCAGCCGGAGTACGAGCCGTTCTGGTCGGCGGCCGAGTCGCTCGGCATGCCGCTGAGCCTGCACACCGCCACGCGGCGGCAGGGCAAGATCCGCGGCGCCGGGGCCAAGACACTGCGCGACGCCTCCAGCCGCGCGACCAAGGCGTTTTATCCGGCGCTGTCGATGTGCGACATGATCTTCTCCGGCGTGTTCGACCGCCATCCGCGCCTCACGCTCGCCATCGTGGAGTTCGAGCTGTCGTGGGCGCCGCACCTGCTCGACACGATGGACTACACGTACCGCGAGCGTCACGAAGAGGCGATCTACCGCTTCAAGAACGCGATGCGGCCGAGCGACTTCTTTCACACCAACGTCGTGCTGAGCTTCCAGGAAGACGCGATCGGCATCCGCCTGCGTGACGTCATCGGCGTGGACAACATGATGTGGGGCTCCGACTATCCCCACAGCGAGTCGACGTTCCCCCAGTCGCGGAAGATCCTCGCCGAGATCCTGGCCGGCGTGCCCGAGGCCGAGCAGGCCAGGATCGTCGGCGGCACCACCGCGCGCGTCTACGGCTTCGACGTCGCGAAGCTCACGCCCTGAGCGAGTCGTACACTCCGCGCTCGAGCTGGCCGTAGAGCTTCACCGCGCGCTCATCGGCAAATGGCAGGATCTGGGTCATGATCAGCCCGGTGACGTGCTTGACGGGATCGAGCCAGTAGTACGTGTTGAAGAGCCCGCCCCAGCTCACCGTGCCCGCGCTGCGGCCGTTCGGTCCCGCCTGGAGGTTGAGCATGTAGCCGTAGCCCCAGCGGATGTCCGCGCCCGGGAAGAAATCGACGTCGTTGGACAGATTTCGTAGCTCGGCCTTCAGCACGCCGCATGGGATGTTGCCGACGTGATTCTGGTTCATCAGCGCGACCGTCTCCGGCTTCAGCAGCCGCGCGCCGTTGAACGAGCCGCCGTTGAGCAGCATCTGGAGGAACACCAGGTAGTCCCGCGCGGTCGAGTATAGCGGGCCGCCCGCCGGCCAGAACTCCCCCTTGACCGGCACCGGCTCCAGCGGCTGCACGGCCAGCGCGCCGTCGGCGCCGCGCGTGTGCAGCCGCGCTTGGCGGGCGCGCTGCTCGGTGCTGGTGACGTACGTCGAATCTTTCATCCCGAGAGGACCGAAGATGCGCTCGCGGAAATAGTCTTCGAGCGCCTGCCCGCTCACCGTCTCGATGAGGCGACCCGTCCACTCGATGTTGATCCCGTACAGCCACCGATCGCCCGGGTCGAACGCGAGCGGCGTGCGGAGGGAGACCACCTTTCCCGTGGCGCGGTTGGGCAGTCCGGTCGCCTTCACGTAGCGGACCGTGTCCGGGCTCCAGATGTCGTACGTGAAGCCGGCCGTGTGCGTCAGCAGGTTGCGCAGCGTGATCGGCCGCTTGGCCGGGCGCAGCTTCGGCGCGCCGGAGGCGTCGAAGCCTTCTAACACCTGAGGCGAGCCGAGCGCGGGATCGATGGCGGGCACGGGCTCCTCGAGCTTGAGCTTGCCCTGCTCGACCAGCTGCATCGCCGCCACGGTCGCGATGGCTTTCGTCATCGAGGCGATCCGGAAGACGGTGTCGGGCGTCATGCTGGCGCTCGCGTCCAGCGCACGCGGACCGAACGCGCCCTCGTAGAGCACCCCCTTGTCGGTGGCGGCCATGGCCACCACGCCCGGAACGTCCCGGGCGTCGACGGCCTGCTTCAGCACACTGTCGATCCGCGTCCGCGCTTGCACGACACTCCCCTGGGCGCTCGCCCGGCGCGGAAGCCCCGCGACGGCGGCCATGGCGGCAGCTCCCTTCAACACGTCCCGACGGCTGTGCGGTGTCATGGCGTGATCCTCCTCGGCGTTACGCCGGATCGATCCCCACGATCTCGTTGAAGCGTCCCCATCCGATGTAGAGCGTGGTGTGCGCGACGAGCTCGATGATCTCGGCCTCGGAGAAGTGTTCCCGCAGCTCCGACCAGAGCGACTCGTCCACCTTCTGGTGATCGACGGCAAGCTTCTCTGCGAACCGGATCGCGACGCGCTCGCGCGGTGTCAGCAGATTCGATGTCTCGTCATTGATCGCTGCGATCTTCTCTTCGGTCGCACCCGCATGCCGGGCCCCGGCATAGCGTACGGTCAGTCAGTAGCGGCACGCGTTGAGGCCTGCGATCTTGATCCTCACCAGCTCTCGCAGCACCGGATCGATCGTACCTTCGCGCGCGAGCGCGCCCCGGTAGGCGGCGAGCGCCTTGAACACGACAGGATTCTTCGCGTAGGTCCGCGGGCCCGTGGACGTTCCCGTCTGCTTCTCGGCATCCTCGCAGAGGTGGCGGACCTCCGGGTCGACCTGGTCGATGCGCAGCGGCTCGATCCTCGCCATCGCGCGACTCCTTTCGCGTTGAACGGTCAGCTCGGAATGCAGGCGGTGACCGTGATCTCGATGAGCAAGTCGGGCGAATTCAGCGCGGCCACGGTGACGGTCGTCCTCGCCGGCTTGTTCGTCGGGAAGTATTTCGCGTACTCCTCGTTGTACGCCGCGACGTCCTGTACACGCGTGAGATACGTCGTCGCGGTCATCACGTTGTCGAGCGACGTACCGGCGGCCGTGAGGATCAGCTTGATGCGCTCCAAGATGTTGCGGGTCTGCTCCCGCACGTCCTTGCCCACCTCGCCGCTGACGGGATGGCGTCCCGTCTGGCCTGAGACGAACACGAGGTTGCCGAACCTCGTGGCGGGCGAGAGGTTGGGATTGGGCTTTGCCGCGTCGGGGTTGATGATCTCTTTCTTCGGCATGTCGTCTCTCCCTTGAGCGATCCGCCGCTGGTGGCGGGAGATTACAATGCCGGTCCGGAGGGTTCAACCATGGCAAAAGGCACGTTGATCGCGGCCATGAAGATCGGGCGCGCCGCCGAGGACGAGTTTCACGACTGGTACGACACCGAGCACCTGCCCGAGCGCCAGCGCGTGCCCGGCTTTCTGCTCTGCCAGCGCTGGCTCGGCGCGGGCGATCGCACCGTTTCGGTCGCGACCTACGATCTCGAGGCGCTCGCCGTGCTCGCGGGGCCTGCCTACCGCGCCATCGGCGGCGACAACCTCTCGCCGTGGTCCAAGCGCGTCACCGCGCGCGTCGAGCGTCTGATGCGTTTCGAGGGCGACCAGATTTTGCCCGGCGACCAACTGCCGCCGACAACCGCCGGCGGTCTGCTGCTCAACGCGATGAACATCGCGCCCGAGGTCGAAGCCGAGTTCAACGAGTGGTACGACAAGGAGCACATCCCCGCGCTCGCCGCCGTGCCGGGCGTGCTCTGCGCGCGCCGCTTCCGCGGTACGGGCAATCGCAAATACGTCGCGCTCTATCATCTCGAGACGCCGGGGGTGGTAGAGTCCGCCGACTGGAAGCGCGCGCGAGAGAGCGAGTGGTCGAGCCGGATCGTGCCGAAGTTTCGCGATCACCTGCGGCTGGTGCTGGGTCGGTACGTGCGAGGCGGCTGACGCCTGTGGATCGGCTGCGTCTCGCGATCGTCGGCTGCGGCAACATTTCACAGCTCAACGCGCCCGGCTATCTGCAGCATCCGCGTTGCGAGGTGGTGGCGCTATGTGACGCGCGCATCGAGCTGGCCAAACGTCGCGCGCGCGAGTGGAGCATCGCGCCGCGGATCTGCTCCGACTTCGGGCAGGTCCTCGACGATCGCACGATCGACGCCGTCGAGCTGCTCACGCCCACCTGGCTGCATGCGGATCAGGTGGTGGCCGCGCTCGAAGCCGGCAAGCACGTGTCGTGTCAGAAACCGCTTGCGATCAGCATCGCGGAAGCCGACCGCATCGCGGCGGCTGTTGGCCCCGCGCGGACGACGTTTCGTGTCACCGAAAACTTTCTGTACTACCCGCCTATCCTCAAGGCTAAGGAGCTGCTCGACGCGGGCACCATCGGCGAGCCCTCGCTTGTGCGCATCCACACCACGCGCCCTGGCCAGATCGTCGGGCTCTCAGTCGAGCGTGACCCGGAAGCCCTCGTATGGCGCCGCGATCCTGGACGAAATCCCGGCGGCGTGCTCTACGACGACGGCGTGCACAAGTATGCGACCGCTGCTTACTGGATCGGCGAGATCGGCGACGTGTCGGCGATCGTCAGCCGCGGCGCCGACTTCATCATGGAGACGCCCAGCGTAGTCACCTGGCGGTTCAAGGACCGCGACTGCCTCGGCATCGTCGACTACACCTCGGCGCCGCAGATGACGATGCGCGGTCGCTACGTCCTCGTTGACGAGTTCTTCGAGATCCACGGCAGCCGCGGCATCATCTGGGTCACGCGCTGCAGCGGCGAGATGCTCGACCTTCCGCCCGTTATGGTCATTCGCGGCGTCGAGACGATCAGCTATCAGGTGCCGAGCGACTGGCGTCTCGGCTTCGACGGCGCGGCGGCCGATTTCGTCGACGGCGTCCTCGACGGTCGCCAGCCCGCCCAGGACATCCACGAGGCGATGCGCATGCTGCGCGTGCCGCTCGCGATCTACGAGGCCGCGCAGACGGGACGCGCGGTGGCGCCGGCGTCGGTGAAGTAGGTACGACGTCCGCCGCGCGAAGCGCCGGGTCGGCCGCGCCGCGCTGGCTCGTGCACGACGCGCTCATGGGCTCGAGATTGCGCGCGGGTGCAAGATGCTAATCGCGTAGCCGACGTCGAGACGCTCGCCCTGCCAACCGGGCATCGCTGTACGCGCAGTGATCTGCAGGCCTGCTCCGGCGTTTTGGGCGTGTAGCGTATCGATCGGATCCGCCGGCACTGCGGCCGGCATCGGCACGTCGGCCAACAGTCTGCCGTCAGGCCAGCGGAAGCAGAGTTTTCCATTCGCCTGTCGTTCGACCTGAAAGCCCTCTTCGTGCACCGCCCGATGATGCCGCCGACACAACATAGCGAGATTCGACAGCTTCGTCGGGCCGCCATGCGCCCAGTGCCGAATATGGTGCCCCTGGCCGAACGGCAGTTCGCAGCCCGGGAAGCGACAACCTTTGTCGCGGTGCTGCAGCGCGCGCCGTAGTGCCGGCGGTATAGTCCTCGTCCGCGCGCCGACCTCCGTGACGCAGCCGTTCGCGTCGTGTCGCATCACCACCCGGGTCGCGTCGCACGCCAGGCGCTGCGACGTTTCCGCGGAAACGTGGGTGCCGTCTTCGAGCACGGACTGGCCCGGCGCCTTGGGGTTCGCCAGCACCGGCGCGTCGATGTGGACGACTACCTGGTACCGCTCTCCCGGTGCGCCGGGGTCGATCCCGCGATGGAGCGCCGTTTCCGCAATCAGCGCCAGGGCGTCGGCCTGCTGCTGGCCCCAGCTGGGCGGATCTTCGGAAATGATAAGGCCGGTTGGCATCGACTCACTGGTGCTGTCGACTGCGCCGTCCGAGTGAGGCGGCGTTTCCGCGGAAACGTCGGCAACGCGTCGCCGCTGAGCAAGCGCCTCCCGGCCGGCCTCGAGCGCCTTCATCAGCACCGCCCCGGCCTCAGGCTCCAGGCGTCCGTGGATGACGACCATGCCGTCCTCGTCCTGAAACACGTGAAGGGCCCGACGGCGGTGGCGCTTCGCGGTCTCCTGCGCTTCGGCGATCCGATCGACGCGGCGCCAGCCGCGGACGATCCGCTCGACGTGCTCGGCCGCCCCCGCCCGGCCGACCGCGAGCAGCCGTTCTTCGGTCTCGGGAGTGGCGACGCGAGTCAGTGCACGGATTTTCGAGTACGACAGCTCACCGCAGGCGAGTGCATCCTTCAACCGCGGCAGTGACCCGAGCGCTTTCGCAACACGCACGCGCTCGCGCGCGGCGCCGGGATCGAGACCGACGCGCCACGTGAGCCATGCCGCACAGGAGCTGAACCCATTGCTCCAACCCCCGCGCTCGTCGAAGTCTCGGATCAGATCGAGCAGTCGCGCGGTCGCAGCGTCGAGATGGGCGGACAACTCCGCGATCTGATCACCCACGCGCTCAAGCTCGACGTTGCTTGGATGAGTCGGGACGAAGCTCGGGCCATCGATGTTCATCACGATTCTCCTCGCGTCGACTTTAACCCCCGATTTTCGAGGGCCCTGGAAGCGACGAGGACGCGCGATCGCACACTGATCGCGATTTTTTGGAGTAGCGATTCTCTGCGCGTGCTGTGGCGTCGCCACGTACCACTGAAAGGACGCTAGCGATCGACTAGGCGAATCCGCATTGTGCGCACGAAACATCCTGTCAAGTGCGAAAAATCAGATACCCCGAGGATGATGCGATCGACTGCCCGGAGGCGCAGGACGGCCGCGCCCTTACTTCGCTTTCTGAGCGTCCCCGCCTTCCCGCCCGCCGATCGCGCGCGCCAGCCAGGCCCAATCACGCGGCGACGCGCGGCGCGAGAGACGTCGGCGCACGAGACGCGCGGCATCGTCGTAGCGCTCGAGCGTCAAGTAACACACGATCATCGTCTCCTCGAACAGCTCCCACTGCGCGTGGCTACCGCCCACGCGGTGGAACTCGGACTCGACCGGCTCGAGATGGGCGAGCGCAGCCGCGTGATCACTGGCCACGAACGCCTCGATGCCTTCGACCATCGGCAGCGCGACCGGGCTGGCGATCGGATGGCCGTTCGCGTCGAGGGCGCGCAGTCCGTCCTTGAGCCGAGCGAACGCGGCGTCGTCGCCGCAGGCGGCATACGCCAGCGCCGCGTGGATCTCGCCGAACACGAAGCCGGGCCGCGAGACGCGAGCCGCCAGATCGGCGAGCGACCGCCAGGCCAGCGCCGAGTCCGGCTGGCCATCGAGACGGAAGCGCCACATCAACGCCGCGCCGTCGATCATCGCCAGGCGCGGGTTCACCGCGCCGAGAATGTCGCGCTCGAAGATGCCCAACGCCTGCTCGTACCGCCCGCGATGCAGCTCGAACATCGCGAGATGCCATGCGAGATGGCAGTGAAACGACGCACGCGCGTCGTATTTCGCGAGCCAGCTCTCGAGGAACGCGGCGCCCCCGTCGTTGTCCAGCAGCTCGAAGTGGATGTGCGCCAGGTTGTGGCTGGCGTTGGCGTTGCCCGGAAATTGCTCCAGCGAGCGCTCGGACAGGCGACGTGATTCCTCGAACCGATCGACTTCGTGATACGTGAACGCGAGCGCGGACTGAAACCACCAGTCGTCGCCGTACGCCGGCGCCAGCCGCTCCAGGAAATCCACGCGCTGCTGCTCGCGATCGCTCGCGCCCGCGAACCCGATGGCGCTGCCCGCCTGGTTCACAAGCAGGGCGTCGCGCGGAAATTCCTTCACGTGCTCGGCGACCAGGTCGAGTCCACGCGTGGTGGCGCCGGCTACCAGCGTCGCGAGCGCCGTGACGTGCTGCCGCTCGCGCCGCGTTGAGCCGGGAACGACCTCGCGCGCCTTGTCCATGGACGCACGCGCGGCGGCGGCATCGCCCTGCGCGACGGCGACCATCGCGAGGCCGGCGTGCGCCATCGCGAGTCGCTCGTCCGCCTGCACCGCCGCCGTAAACGCTTCGCCAGCGCCCGGGCCATAGGACAGCAGCATGTCCATGCCGTGCTGAAACCGCTCGACGGCGTCCGTCGAGTTGGTCGTGATCGTGAGGCCGTAGCGATCGGTCACAGCCATCGCGAGTAGAGTATAGCCGGCAAGCGCGTCGCGCGCTTCACGCCGACCCGTAAGAATGTCGGTACTGCCATCTCGCGCGCTGCCGCAGGTCGTCCTCTGACCATGATTCGTCGGCGAACCGCGCAGCCGAGAGCGGTGTCAGATCCATCGGCGGTGCCCCCTCGAGAATCCACATCGCGAGCGCGTCGCCCAGAGCCGGCGAGATCGAAAGCCCCGCAACATTGCAGCCGCTCGCAAAGAAGAAGCCCGGCGCCGCCGGCGTGGGTCCGACGACATGTTGGCCGTCGGCGGTCATCGTCGGAATTCCGCCGCGATGCTCACGAACCTTTGCTTTGAGCAGCACCGGCAGCTGCGGCCTCACGTCCTCCGCGTATCGCCAGAGCACTCGAGGATCCAGCGCCATGTCTTTGACCTGGAATTTGTCGCCAAGTGAGCTCATGTCGAAGAATCGCGGGTCCTCTTCGTACACGCCCCACAAGAACCCACCGTCACAGGGACGCATGTAGACGGCTGCGTCCATGACGCGCACCATCGGGAGATCGGCGCGTGCTCCAGGTAGCGGCTCCGTGACGAACAGCTGCTGCGCGGTGGCCACGAGCGGGATGCGAATCCCGCTCGCCTCAGCGACCTGACGCGTCCAAGCGCCAGCGGCATCGACGACGATCGGCGCGCGGATCGGGCCTTTGTCGGTGTCGACGCCAGCGACGTGCCCCCGCTCGATGAGGACGCGCGTCGCCGCTGTATGTGGGAGGAGGGTGGCGCCTTTCGCCTCGGCGCCGCGTGCGAAGCCAATCGCCACCTGCGTGGGATCGAAGTACATGTCGTCGCCGACACGCATGACGGCGACCACGCCGTCGGCTTGGAGGAACGGATTCAACCGATGCGCCTCCTGCGGCGAAATGCGCTCCACGTCGAGACCCAGCCGTCCGCCGCGCTCCAGATCGCGTTCGATGACCTCGGCGTCCTGCCGCCGACGGGCAACTTTGAGACTCCCCGAGTGGATCCAGTCCAACGGTTGGCCGGTCTCTTCCGTGAAGCGTCGGATCGTATCGGCTGCGAGTTTGATGAGCTCGATCATCAGCTCGCTCTTGCGCACACAGTTGACCATTCCCGCGGCGCGTGGCGAGGTCTGCGAGCCGATATCGTGCTTATCGACGAGGGCGACCTTACGGGCTCCGCGCTTGACGAGATAGAACGCCGTCGCCGCACCGAGCGCTCCCGAGCCGATGACGATCACATCAGCATGCTTGATCATCGGATCTTCGCCGTCCTGGCGACCCGAGTATACTCACCGCGCGGCCCGCCGCACGCCGCGCAGGAGGCCGAGATGCTCGACGTCCCATTCCGCTCCGCCCGACAGCTCGCGGCCGCCATTCGGAAAAAGAAGATCGGCTGTCTCGAGCTCCTGGATCTCTACCTCGCCCGCATCGACAAGCACGACGGTGCGCTCAACGCCGTCGTCGTCCGCGATTTCGAGCGCGCTCGCGCGCGGGCACGCGCCGCCGATCGCGCGCTCGCCAAACGCGACGTATGGGGTCCATTGCACGGCGTTCCGATGACGGTGAAGGAGTCGTACGACCTCGCGGGATTGCCGACCACGTGGGGCGTGCCGAGCTACAAGAACAACGTCGCGAGCACGAACGCCGTCGTCGTCGATCGCCTGCTGGGTGCCGGCGCCGTGATCTTCGGCAAGACGAACGTGCCGCTCTTTCTCAGCGACTGGCAGAGCTTCAATGCGATCTACGGCACGACGAACAATCCGTGGGACCTCACGCGTGCGCCCGGCGGATCGTCGGGCGGCTCGGCCGCGGCCCTCGCAGCGGGACTCACGGCGCTCGAGGCCGGCAGCGACATCGGCTCCTCGATCCGAAATCCGGCGCACTTCTGCGGCGTCTTCGGGCACAAGCCGACGTGGGGCATCGTGCCGCGGACCGGGCAGGCGCTCCCCTGGCAGAAGGCGGCGGTCGACATCGACGTCGTCGGACCGCTGGCGCGCAGCGCGGACGACCTCGCCGTCGCGCTGTCGATCATGGCGGGACCCGACGCGATCGACGCGGCCGGCTGGCAGCTGCGCCTGCGCGCGCCGCGCGCCAAGCGGCTGCGCGATTTCAAGGTCGCGCTGATGCTCGACGTCCCAGAGTCGCGCGTGGATCGCGCCGTGAAGGATCGGCTCCAGGCGCTCGGCGACTTTCTCGGGCGGCAGAAGACCAAGGTCAACGACCGCGCACGGCCCGCGATCGATACCGCGGAGGCCTTTGCCGTCTACACGCGCCTGCTGCGCTCGGCGACCTCCGACCGTCAGACCGATGCCGATTTCGAAGCCAACCGAAAGATCGTGGCCGGGCTCGCGCCCGACGATCAGAGCTACTACGCGCGCGCCACGCGCGCGGCCGTCATGTCGCATCGCGACTGGCTGGCCGCCAACGAAGCGCGTCACCGCATGCGCCGGGCCTGGGCGGAATTCTTCACGACGTACGATCTGCTGCTGTGTCCCGTCGCCGGGGTCGCCGCGTTCGCCCACGATCAGCATCGCGAGCGCCACCACCGCACGGTCGAGGTCAACGGTGCGCCCGTCCCGGTGACCGACCACCTGTTCTGGGCGGGCTATTCGGGCATGGCGTTCTTGCCGTCGACGGCCGCGCCATGCGGCTTCACGCCCGCGGGGCTGCCGGTCGGCGTCCAGATCGTCGGGCCACAATACGGAGATCTCACCTGTCTCGCGTTCGCCCGCCTGCTCGAGCGCGACTTCCAGGCCTTCGTGCCGCCACCCGCGTTTGCATGACGAGGAGGACTCCATGAGCATCGATCGCCGCACGTTCCTCGGCACGGCCGGCCTCTCGGCCGCTGCCGCGCTGCTCGGCGAGGGCGCGCTTCGGTTCGCGCACGCAGACAAGCCGATCAACTTTTCCGGGTGGGTGTTCAAGCCGGACACCGTGAAGGACTACGTCGACTTCTTCAACAAAAAGCACGGCGGCCAGGTGAAGTACGACGCCGTCCCGTGGGCCACCTATCACTCGACGATGGAAACACGCGCGTTGTCGGGCGAGATCGTCGACGTCATGTACTGCAACTCGGCGAACCGCGAGCGCTGGTTCGACAACGGCCTTATCCGCGCGCTCGACGACCTGCCGGGGATGGACGAGCTGAAGAAGAAGATGGCGCCGGGCAATCTGGAGAGCGCGCGCAGCCGCGACGGCTCCAAGGTGGTCGGGCTGCCGTACTTCACGAGCCTGTTCATCCTGATCTACAACGAGCCGATGCTCCAGCAGGCGGGCATCAAGGCGCCCGCCAAGACCTGGGACGAGCTGGTGGAGCACAGCGCCAAGCTCAAGCGCGACAAGATCAGCGACACGCCGTATCTGCCGAACTGGAACAACAGCGGCTCCGGCACCATGCCGCAGCTCCTCAGCGACTCGTTTTCCGAGGGCGCAAGCGTGTTTGACGCGAAGAACCGCGTCATCGCCGACCAGGAGCCTGCCGTCGCGCGCGTGATGGAGCGCTGGCAGAAAGTCTACAAGGACGGCCTCGTCAACCCCGAAGTGATGACCAAGACGTCGTCGACCGACACGCACCGGCTGTTCTGGCCGGGCCGCTACGCGTATCACACGAATCACTCGTACTATCTGCGGACGATCGCGGGCGAGCCCGAGAACAGCAAGCTGGCGCCCAAGAAAGCCAAGATGGCGATGTACCCGGGCAACGGCTCGACCCACATGTTCACCGAGTGGTACACGATCAACGCCAAGACGAAGACGCTCGACGACGCGTGGAAGTTCGCGAAGTTTCTCGGCGGCAATCTCAACGGCGACTGGTACGTGCAGCGCCAGTGGTGCCTCATCGCCGGGCTCGACAACGCGTACCCCGAGATGTACGACGCGCCCGAGATCGTCCAGTCGTACGACAAGTGGGTCGATCTCAAGCTCTTGCGCGAGCAGTACAAAAAGGGCAAGACCATCAACGCGTTCAAGGAGCCGTGGTTCAGCGAGTGGGACAGCAAGGCGATCGCCATCGTGCACAACATCATCCGCGGCACCTCTACGGTGCCCAAGGGGCTGAAGGAGCTGGCGGCGCTGCAGAAGTCGCTGGTCTAGCTCCGGCGTGAAGACGCGGCGGGCGCTGTCCGAGAGCGCCGTGGCCTGGCTGTTCGCGGGGCCGGCGCTGCTCGCGATCGGGCTCGTCGTCGTCTTCCCGCTCGTCTACTCGCTCTGGCTGTCGTTCACCGACGTCAACCTGCTGCGCGCCACGGGGCCGGCGATCGAGCTCGGCAGTCTGAGGATTCCGCTCTTTCGCTGGATCGGCGCGCGCAACTACACCCAGGTGCTCGCCGATCCCCTCTACTGGGATTCGCTGTGGCGCACGCTGTATTTCGTCGGCGCCTTCGTGATCGAAGCGGCCGTGGTCGGGCTCGGCATGGCGCTCGTGCTCAACGAGCGGTTTCCCGGCCGGCCATTGATGCGCAGCCTGCTCCTCGTGCCGTGGTCGCTCTCGCGGATCGTCGTCGGCTTGCTGTGGATCGGCATTCTCGACTTCGAGTTCGGCGCGCTCAACGGGCTGCTGCTGCGGGCGCACCTGATCGACGGCGCGATCGCCTTCTTCAAGGATGGCTGGACCGCACTGAATGTGCTGGTGTCGGTGTACATGTGGAATCAGGCGCCGTTCGCGACGCTGCTGTTTCTCGCGGGGATGCAGTCGATCTCGGAGGACCTGTACGCGGCGGCCGAAGTCGACGGCGCCGGCTACTGGCGCCGGCTCTGGTACGTCACGCTGCCGGCCCTGCGACCGATCGTGTTCCTCGTGCTCGTGCTGGCCACGGTCAACGGATTTCTCATGCTCGACCTCATCTACGTGCTGACGATGGGCGGGCCGGGCTATGACACGACCACCGTGTCGTGGCACGGCTTCAAGACCAGCTTCACGTTCTTCAAGTTCGGGCCGGGTACAGCGATCCTCTACACGCTGACGGCGCTTTGTCTGCTGCTGACCGTCGTTTATCACAAGCTCGTGCTGGGGCGCTTCGAGCCCGAGGCCTGACGCGATGCCGCGCGCACGCTATCGAGGCGGCAACTACCGGCGGCGCTCGGCCGGCAGCCGGGTGATTCTCTACGTCACCGTGACGGCCGTGGCGTTGTGGCTGCTTGCGCCGTTCGCGTGGTTGTTCGTGACGAGCATCTCGTATCAAAAGAATCTGCTGGCGCGGCCGTTCTCACCGATGCCGCCGGAGATCACCTTCGACAATTACCGGATGGTGCTGGGCCTGGTCCGCTTCCACGCCGAAGGCCAGGCCAGCAAGATCCTCACGTCGATGTGGAACAGCCTGGTCGTGGCGGTGATCGTGACCGCGGTCAACATCGTCGTCGGCACGACGGCCGGCTACGCGTACGCGCGCTTTCGCTTCCCGCTCAAGACGCTTTCGCTCTTCACCCTGCTCTTCACGCGGATGTTGCCGACGATCGTGCTGATCCCGGCCTTCTTTCTGGTGTTCCGCGCACTCGGCCTGCAAAACACGCTGAGTGGCCTCGTGATCGCCTACGGCTCGTTCACCCTGCCGTTCACGGTCTGGATCATGAAGGCGTACTTCGAAACCATTCCCGGCGATCTCGACAAGAGCGCGCTCGTCGACGGCTGCAATCGCTTTCAGGCGTACTGCCGCGTCGTGCTCCCGGTGTCGGGCCCCGGCCTCGTGGCCGGCGGCGCGTTTACGTTCATGCTCTGCTGGAACGAGTTCGTGGTCGCGCAGATCCTCAATACCAAGCCGGGCACCACGACGCTGCCGCCCGTCATCGCGGGAATGAACGGACAGATCAACATCGACTATTCGGTCATCGCGGCGTCCGGCTTTCTGGGCGCGCTGCCCGCGGTTCTGCTCGTGCTGGTGTTTCAGAAGTACATGGTTCAGGGGCTGACGGCGGGATCCGTCAAAGGCTGACGCCGGGCGGTATACTCACCGCGCCCGCTGGAGGTGGTCATGACGTTCTTCCCTCGCCTGCTCGGCGTGTTCCTCCTCACGGCGATCATGCTTCTGCCGGCGATCGCCGCCACTGCTGCCCCCGAAGGAACGATGACGTGGGGCGTCCACATCACGCTCGCATCGCGCTGGCTCGATCCGGCCGAGACCGAGGGGATCATCACACCGTTCATGGTCCTCTACGGCCTGCACGACGCGCTGGTGAAGCCGATGCCGGCCGGCCAGCAGACACCGAGCCTCGCGGAATCGTGGACGCAGTCGAAGGACGGGCTCACGTACGAGTTCGTCATCCGCAAAGGCGTGAAGTTCCACAACGGCGAGCCGGTGACGGCGGCGGACGTGAAGTTCTCCTTCGAGCGCTACAAGGGCGCCGGGGTGAAGCTGCTCCGAGACCGCGTGCGCGAGGTGCAGATCGTCGACGCGGGCCGCGTGCGCTTCGTGCTCAAAGATCCGTGGCCGGACTTCATGACGTTCTATGGCACGTCGGCCACCGGCGCCGGCTGGATCGTGCCGAAGGCGTACGTCGAGAAGGTCGGCGACGACGGCTATAAGAAAGCGCCGATCGGCGCAGGTCCTTACAAATTCGTGTCATTCAATCCAGGCGTCGAGCTCGTGATGGAAGCGTGGGAGGGTTACTGGCGCAAGGTTCCCAACGTCAAGCGGCTCGTGCTGCGCAGCCTGACCGAGGAGACGACGCGCGCGGCCGCGCTGAAGAAGGGCGAGGTCGACATCGCGTATCTGCTGACGGGCCCGGTTGCGGAGGACATCCAGCGTACGCCCGGCTTCAAGCTCGTCGCGCCGAAAGAATCCCAGGGCACGTTCTGGATCGACCTGCCGGACCAGTGGGATCCGAAATCGCCGTGGCACGATCGCCGCGTGCGTCAGGCCGCGAGCTTCGCGATCGACCGGCAGGCGATCAACCAGGCCGAGACGCTCGGGTTCAGCAAGCCGACGGGCTCGCTCATCCCCCGTGTGTTGGAGTTCTCGCGCTTCTACGAGCCGGACCCCTTCGATCCCGCCCGGGCGAAGCGGCTGCTCGCCGAGGCCGGCTACCCGAATGGCTTCGACGCGGGCGATTTGTATCCTTGGCCGCCGTACTTCTCGATGGGCGAGGCGCTCGCCGGGTATCTCGGGAATGTCGGGATCCGGACGAAGATCCGAACCATGGAGCGCGCCTCGATGACCACGGCATGGCGCGAGAAGAAGCTCAAGAACGTGATCGTCGGCATCACCGGCGCGGCCGGCAACGCGGCCACGCGGCTCGAGGCGTACGTCAGCCGCAACGGCGTCTACACGTCCGGCGTGATGCCCGACGTCGAGGATCTCTTCCAGCGGCAGGCGCGCGAGACCGACGTGAAGAAGCGCGAGGCGCTCGTCCATCAGATCCAGGACATCCTGCACGAACGCGTGACGCAGATCCCGATCTACGAGCTGGCGTTCATCTGGGGCGTCGGGCCGCGCGTCGAGGAGCCGGGTATCAACCTCATTCGCAGCTTCGCGTACTCGGGCCCACTGGAGGACGTCCGCCTCAAGCGACCGTAGGAGGGCGAGCCATGGCGCGAGCCGGCATCCGGATTTTCGACGCGGATACCCACATCATCGAGCCGGTCGAGCCGATCGAAGCGTATCTGTCGGCCCGCGATCGCGCGCGACTGGATGCTCTCGGGCTGCTGGTGCAACGCGCGCCGGCCAAGGCGGGCGTGTCGCGCTACGTGATCGGCAAGCGTCCGAAGCTCAATCGCAAGCTCGGCTCGCTGGAGCGCGTGGACCCGCCGTCGGCGGCGACACGCGGCGCACGCGACGGCGGCACGCCGTGGGACGTGCGCTGGCAGGGGCCGCCGTTTCCGAGTGAGCGCGTCAGCATCGATGCGCACGCGCGCGTACGGGACATGGACATCGAAGGCATCGACGTGAACATGATCCTGCCCTCGGGCGGCGTGCCGGGGTTCGCCGGGCTCGACGACATCGCGCTCGAGTGCGCGATGTACGAGGCCTACAACCGCTTCATGGCCGACTACTGCGCGCCGTATCCCGACCGTCTCACCGGCGTGATGCTCGTGTCGGGACGCGACGCGACTGCCGCGGTCGCCGAGATCGAGCGCTGCGGGCGCGAAGACTGGCCGGTCGGCGTCTTTCCGATCTGTGCGCCTGAGATGTCGCTCGACGAGCCCGCGTGGGAGCCGATCTGGGCGGCGGCGCAAGAACACAACCTCACGGTCGTCATCCACTCGTTCACGATGACGATTCCCTATCCGCCGGGCGTCTGGGACACCTGGGACAACGTGTTCCTGCAGCGCGCCGCCGGACATGTGTGGAACGCGCAGCGCAATCTCGCGGCGCTCATCGGCGCCGGCGTGCTCGACCGGTATCCGCAGCTGCGTCTCACTTCGCTCGAGTGCGGTCACGGCTGGCTTCCGTCATGGGCGGCGCGCCTCGACGAGCTCGCGGAGATGTCGCGGCACGTGCTGCCGACGTTGAAGCAGAAGCCGAGCGACTACATCCGCGGGCCGCAGTACTTTCAGAGCATTCAGATCTACGAGGGCGAGCAGTCGCTGCGCCACGCGTTCGACGCGCTCGGCGACGAAACGCTGATGTTCGCCACCGACTATCCGCACTCCGAGAGCTGGTTTCCGAAGTCGGCGGAGATCGTGCTCGGGTGGAAGTCGCTGGCCGAGCCGTCGCGGCGCAAGCTCCTCTGGGACAACGCCGTGCGGTGCTATAGGCGCTTCGCGGGGCGCGCCGCGACCAAGCTCACCGCTTAACGGCGCGGGCTCCGCCCAGCGTTAGTTCGCGCGGGCTAGCGGACGTTCCCGCGGGAACGTCCCGTCACGGGCGCGTGATGACGTCCACCAGCGCCGGGCGCCCTTCCTTCACCACGCGCAGCGCGCGACGCAGCGCCGGACCGACGGCGTCCGCGCGCTCGATCGGCCCCTCGGCGTGCACCCCGAAGCCCTCGGCGATGCGCGCGAAGTCCGGTGCGGGGTCGTCGATCCGAATGCCGACGACCTTGTTCTCCACCGGCCGGGCGCGGACCTTGGCCACGACCTCCTGATGCTCCTCGTCGTTGCCGTACGTGCGGTTGTTGAACGTGACGGTCAACAGGGGCAATCGGTGGTGCGCCGCCGTGTAGAACGCGCTGACGACGTAGAGCAGATCGCCATCCGACTGCAGATTCACACAGATTTTGTTCGAGCCGCGGTGCGCGAGCGTGACGCCCAGCGCTGCCGGCAGCCCGTAGCCCAGCCCCGCGCCGCCGCTGCCGCCGTACGTCCGCTCGGGCCGCCAGTCCCAGAGCCGCCGCGCCCAGCCCTTGGCGGTGCCGTTGGCGAGCACCCAATCCTCGTCGCGAATCACGTCCCAGATTTCGGCGGCGAAGGCTGACGGCGCAAGCGGCGTGAGCGAGCGCTCGAGCTTGGCGGTCGCCTGCCACTCGGCGAGCAGACCGGCATGACGGGACGCGAGGCGCTCGGCGCGTTGCCGGCGCTCAGTGGCCCGCGGATCGCGCGCGAGCCGATCCTCCACCGCGGCGAGCAACGGCGACAATGCGAGGCCGGCGGCCGCGGCGATCGGCAGATCGACGGGGACGAGCGACTGAAACGTGTGTGCCCAGCTGCGGACGGCATAGTCGTCGAGCGAGATCGCAATCACACGGGCGCTCTCGTTGAAGAGGCGCACGGCGCGTGTCGCGCGATCGACGGCGCCGAGCGCACCGAGGAGATTCGTGACGTCGAGCGCCAGCACAACGTCGGCCTCGGCGACGACCTCCTGCCGCGCGCCGGTCAGATCGAAGGGATGGCGGCTCGGCACGCTGGCACGTCCCTCGGACTCGCCGGCGAGGTCGATCATCGGCGCCGCGAGAACTTCGGCGAGACGGCACAACACGGGCGTCGCCTCGGGCCGGCGCCCGAGCGACTCGGCAACGATCAGCGGAAAGCGCGCCTCGACAAGCCGACGCGCCGCCTCGTCGAGATCGTGCGGACTGGCGTGCGGCGGCGCCGCGGGTCGAAACCGCGTGACGTCCGGCAACGCGACCGATGACGCGAGCGGCTCTTCCTGCAATCCGGCGTCGAGACAGAGATAGACGGGCCCCTGCGGCTCGGTCACCGCAAGCCGCCAGCAGCGCAGCAGCGCCTCGGGGATCGCCGCAACGCTCGCCGGCTGATCGTCGAGCTTGACGTAGTCACGCACCTGCGTGCCCTGCACGAGCGCCGTGTGAATCCAATCGATCCACGGGCGGCGCCGCGCGGCGTCCATCGGACCCGTCGCGCCCAGCACGAGGATCGGCGCGCGATCGCAGAACGCGTTGAAGATCGCCATGCTCGCGTGCTGTAGCCCGACGATGTCGTGCACTGCCGCGGCCATCGGCGCGCCCTTGGCCTTGGCGTAGCCGTGCGCCAGAGCGACCGCGATCTCCTCGTGGAGCGTGAGGATCATCTCCGGGTCGCCCTTGCCGTGGTTCACCAGCGAATCGTGCAGGCCACGGAACGTGGCGCCGGGATTGATCGCAACGTGCTCGATGCCGACCGCGCGCAGCAGATCGACGACAAGGTCCGAGCCGTACGTGCTCACTCATGCCCCCCTGGGGTTATTTGCCGGCGTGCGTCGGCGCGGGCAGGCCGGCCAGGAACGTGCGCCACGCCGCCCAATACTCGGTCCAGGTCACGCTCATGTCGTAGTGGCGCGCGCCGTGAATGGTGAAGAAGGTCTTCGGCTCCGGCGCGGCGGCGAACAGCGCGCGCCCCTGCGCATACGGAATCGCGTCGTCGTCGTCGCTGTGCAGCACGAGTAGCGGCGCACGCAGGCTGGGGATTTTGGCCAGCGAGTCCCAGCGCGTCCGGAGTATCGCGCCGGCGCCGGGCATCACCGAATTCGCGACCGCAGGCACCGAGGTGAACGGCGACTCGAGGATGACGGCGCGTGGCGGATACGCGAGGGCGAGATCAATTGTGACGGCGGCGCCGAGCGAGCGCCCGAAATACACGACGTCGTCAGGCGCGACGCCTTCGCGCAGCAGCGCGGCGCGCGCGCCGAAAGCATCGCTCACGAGTCCCGCCTCCGATGGCTTGCCGTCGCTCCGCCCGAACCCGCGATAGTCATAGAGGAAGAGTCCAACGCCCAGCTGCTCGACCAGCAGGCGCGCGATGACGACGCGGTCACCGATGTTACCTGCGTTGCCGTGGGAATAGAGCAGCGTCGTCTTCTTGCGGCCAGGGATCAGCCAGCCGTGCAGCCGCACGCCGTCCGCTGCCATGAAGACGACCTCGCGGAACGCGAGACCGGCCTTCGATGGATCGCCGGCGAGGGTGCGCGACGGATGGTAGATGAGGCGCGACTCGACCGATTCTCGGCATCCAGCCATCAATGTCATGAGGGCCACCATCACGAGCAGACGCTTCATCAGGCGGATCGTAGGATCCGCCAGAGGCGGTAGCAAGTACGCCGAAGGGCCCTGGCCCTTCATCCCATGGCCCAGCCGGCCTGCTGCCACCGACTATACGGCAGAGCGATGATCTTCACTGACCGGCTCAGCGCTTCACGCAAGAAACGGAGCATGTCATGAACCGGAAAACGTCGAGCGGCGCTATGCGGATCGTATTCACAGCGCTCATGGTCGCCGTCGCGGCTGTCGGTGCCCCCCCCGCCTCCGGCGATTCAGCCAAGGACGCCGGCGATGCGCAGCAGCTCGTCGAACGAGCAAAGCTGACCGTCGACAGCTTCGCCACCGACGGAACGGTCGGCAAGCCAGTCCGCTCTCTCCTCAAGAACGCCAAGGGCGTGTACATCGCCCCCGAGGTGCTCCGGGGCGCGTTCGTCATCGGCGCCTCGGGCGGCAGTGGCGTGCTGCTCGTGCGCGATGACAAGGGACAGTGGAAGGGCCCGGCGTTCTACACGATCGGTCAGGCGAGCTTCGGCCTCCAGGCGGGCGCCGACAAGTCCGAGGTCGTGCTGCTCATCATGAGTGATCGCGGCGTCTCGGCCATGCTGTCGAACAGCATCAAGCTGGGCGCGGATGCGAGCGTTGCTGCTGGCCCCGTCGGAGCGGGCGCCACCGCGGAGACCGCAAATGTGAGTGCGGATATTCTCAGTTTTGTCCGGGCCAAGGGCCTCTACGCCGGCGCGTCGCTCGAAGGAGCCGTCATGGCCAAGCGGGACGGCTTGAACGAGGCGTACTACAACAAGAACGACGTTACCACCAGGGAGATCCTGATCCAGGGTACGCCTGAGAACAAGCAGGCCGTGCCCCTCAAGACGGAGATCAGCAAGCTCGCCATCGGGAAGTGACGGAGCCATCCGCGAGGGTGCGGCCTGACGTGGCGCACCCTGGTGACGAATTCGAGCGGCGGCTCTCGTCTCAGCTCCTCGAGGTGTTGATTCGCGCCGGCTTGCTCGGCGTATTCGCGGTGCTCTGCTATAGGGTCCTTGCGCCGTTTCTGACGCTGATGCTCTGGGCGCTCATCCTGGCCGTCGCGCTGTATCCGCTGCATCGGTCACTGGCACGAAGACTCGGCGGCAAGCACGGTGTCGCGGCGAGCATCGTCGTGTTCGCGGGGTGCCTGCTGATCGTCACGCCGACGGTGCTCCTCGTCAGCTCCTTCGAAAGCTCTGTTCGCAAGCTCGTCAGCGACGTGCAACAGAACAAGCTCGAGATTCCCGCGCCGCGCGACGGAGTGAGGGAGTGGCCGATCATCGGCGAGGGAATCCACGATCTCTGGTCCAAGGCACATGCTGACCTTCCCGGCTTGATCCAGGAGCTGCAGCCGAAAATTCTCGACCTCGCGCGCAAAGCGCTCGTGCTCGGCGCGAGCATCGGCATTGGCGTCCTGCAGTTTCTCGCATCATTCGTCATCGCCGGCATTTTGATGGCGTACGGCGAGGCGGGCGCGCGCATGAGTCGCGCGATCTCCACGCGCATCATGGGCAGCGAGCGAGGCGAACGCTTTGCAAGGCTGTCGACGGCCACAATCCGCACCGTCGCCCAGGGCGTCATCGGCATCGCATTCATCCAGGCCGTCCTCATCGGTCTCGAGCTTCTCGTCGCCAAGGTCCCGTGGGCCGGTCTGTTGGCGGCAATCACCCTGGTCTTTGGCATCGCCCAGGTGCCGGCGCTCATCGTCACCGTTCCGGTGATCGGCTACATCTGGTCGATCGGCACCTACGGCACCGGCGCTGCGATTCTGTTGACGATCGTGTTGCTGCTTTCGGGGATGCTCGACAACGTCTTGAAGCCGCTGATGCTGGGCCGCGGCGTCGACGCCCCGATGCCGGTGATCCTGCTCGGTGCGTTGGGCGGCCTGGCCACCGCCGGAATCCTGGGGATGTTCGTCGGGGCCACGCTGCTGGCCCTCGGGCATCAGATGTTCATGGTCTGGCTCACCGGGACTCCGAGCTCGAACATCGTGGTGGCAAAGAGCGATTCGACGCGCGCAAGCTGAGTCGGGCGCCACTGGACTTTGGTCCTAGCCCGGTCATCGCCCCCCCTTGCTAGAGTGGCGGGCTATGCGGTTGACGCCGCGACTCCTCGCGCGGTGGCTGTTGGTGCTGTTCGTCGGCGCATTGCTGCGCGCTCCCGCATATGCCGCGCCGGAACAAGCGTCGATCCTCATCCTTCTGCCAGGCCAGCCCGGCCTGCCCGCCGCGGCCGCGATCGCGTCCGGCATTCGCGCCGTGCTGCTCACCGAGTGGTCGTCGCGCGTGACGATCGAGATGGAACACGTCGACGTTGCTCGCTTCGAGTCACCCGAAGTGGAAGAGCGTCGGCTCCGATCGCTCTACGGCGCCAAATACCGCAAGCAGCACTTCGACGTGATCGTCGCGGCGCTCCCCGAGCCATTTCAGTTTGCCGTGCGCGCGCGCGACGAGCTCTGGCCGGGGGCGCCGGTCGTCGTCTGTGGCGTCGACGAGCGCAGCGTGAAAGGGCTCAGGCCTCCTCCGGGCTTCGCGATCCTCACGATCCGCTTCGATATGGAAGGGACGGTGCGGGCGGCACTGGCCCTGCTGCCCGATACGCGTCACATCGCCCTCGTAGGCGGCGCGAGCCAGCCCGAACAGGTCTATCACGATCTGATCCGTCGAGCGGTCGCAGGCGTGGGAGGGCTCGACGTCATCGACCTCACGACCCTGCCGTTAGTGGAGGCGATCGCTCGCGTGTCGCGCTTGCCCGAGCACACCGTCATCGTGCAATCGAGCTATCAAGTCGACGGCGCTGGCCGGCGTTTCTACGGTATCGCCCTCGTCCCAACCGTCTCGAAGGCCGCGAATCGCCCCGTCTTCACGCCACTCGGCCTGGCCCTCGGCCGGGGGGTCGTGGGCGGGTCGATCATCGAGTTCGAGGACATCGGCCGAGACGCGGGGATGTTTGTATCACGAGTGTTGCGCGGCGAGCGCGCACCGTCTGAGCCCGTGCCCGGCGGCGCCAGAAGCGAGCTCCGCTTCGACGGCCGTCAGCTCGCGCGCTGGCACCTCGACCCTCGACGATTACCCGCGGACGCTCAGATTCTTTTCCGGGAGCCGAGCCTCTGGCAGGAATATCGGTGGCACGTCGTGAGCGCGGGCGGGCTCATCGCCGCGCAGGCGATACTGATCGCCGCCCTGCTCGTCCAGCGCCGACGGCGCCGCGAGGCTCAGGCAGTCCTGGCCGAGCGCCTGCACTTCGAAGCGCTCGTGAGCGAGATCACCACCGTGTGCGCGACCGCTACGCTCGACCAACTCGACCAGCGCATCGGGGACAGTTTGCGGCGCGTCGTGATGTTCCTGGATGTCGATCGTGGCTCGCTGTGGCAGCGGGTACAGGACAGCGCGCTCCTGTCAGCCACTCACGTGTGGCAGGCGCCAGCCGCCCCAGCACCGCGAATCCTTTTTGACCTTCAGGCATTTCCTTACTTCCGTACGCGCGTCGAAGCCGGGGAGATCGTGGCCTTCACGAGCCCCGCCGAGCTTCCGCCCAACGCCACTGCGGAACTCGCCGAAGTGAAGCGGATCGGCGTCCGCTCGTTTGCCGCGATTCCGTTGCGTGCCAGTGATCGCCTGCAGGGCGTTCTTGTCTTCGTCGGCCTGCGCGCGGAACGCCGATGGCCCGCGCCCATCAGGCAGCAGCTACGGACGCTGGCCGAGCCGTTCGCCACCGCGCTGATCCGCACACAAAGTGCCGCTGCCGTCGAAAGCAGCGTGGCAATGGCAGGCGCTGTGCTCGCTGCCCTGCCGGGCGAGACCGCGATCATCGACACTGTCGGAACGATCGTGCAAACCAACGACGCATGGGCCACCGCGCCACGGACCAGTGCTGCCGCCCAGCTCGCGCTGAAGATGGGGGCAAACTATCTCGACGCGTGCGGCAATTCGATCGACATGCCGCCCGACATTGCCCGCACGTTGTGTACGTCGCTGCATTCGATCCTTCGCGGAGAACGAACTGAATTCGCCATCGAATATCCGACGTCTCGACGGGGAGAAGACCGCTGGTTCGAGGTTCGGGCTCGCCGCCTGGCCTGCTTCGGCGGCGGCGCGGCGGTGATGCACTTCGACGTGACAGCACGGCGTCAGGCGGAAGCCGCCGCGCAGCTCAACCTCGGTCAGATCGCGCACCTCGATCGCGTGGCCGCGATGGGTCAGCTCGCGTCCTCGATCGCGCACGAATTGAACCAGCCGCTGGCGGGAATCCTCGCGAACGCACAAGCAGCGAGCTTGCTGCTGTCGGATTCGCAGCTCGATCTCCAGGAGCTGCGCGCATGTCTTGCCGACATCGTCAGCGACGATCGTCGAGCCACGGAAGTCATCCGGCGCATGCGCACCCTTCTCAAGAAAACCGAGTCCGTCAGGATACCGCTGGCGCTCAATGATCTCGCGGCGAACACGATCCGGCTCGTCGCGAACGACGCACTCCTGAACGGGGTCGTCATCGATTTCCTCCCCGCGCCGGCGCTGCCGATCGCTTACGGTGATCTCGTGCAGATCCAGCAGGTCATCCTGAACCTCCTGACCAACGCCATCACCGCCGCCGCGCGCGGAGACGCGGCGACACGCAAGATCACCGTGTGGACGTCGGCGACCTCCGGACCACACGTCGAGCTCGGTGTTCACGACTCCGGCCACGGCATCGCGGAATCCGACCTCGGCCGCATCTTCGAGCCGTTCTTCACCACCAAGCCTGACGGGCTCGGCATGGGGTTAGCGATCAGTCACACGATCGTGGAAGCCCACGGTGGTCGTCTCCTCGTTGAAAACGATCCCGCCGGAGGCGCGACCTTTCGCGTCTACCTGCGTACCGACGCGCCTGGAACGGCGTGACCCCCCCGGCGACCCGCGGCCCCCCCACGGCGGTGTTACACTTCGCCCACGACGCTACGGACGAAGGAGGAGCGAGGCATGCTCTCACGCGAAGACAACGAGCTGCTGACCCGCGTCGACCGTGGCACCCCGATGGGCACCATGATGCGCCGCTACTGGCTCCCCGCCCTTCTCGCCTGGGAGCTGCCGGGGCCGGATTGCCCTCCTGTCCGCGTGAAGCTTCTCGGTGAGGAGCTGGTCGCGTTCCGCGACAGCCGCGACCGCATCGGGCTGGTCGACGAATACTGCCCGCACCGCCGCGCGTCGCTCTTCTTCGGCCGCAACGAGGAGTGCGGGCTGCGCTGCGTGTACCACGGCTGGAAGTTCGACGTCGACGGCCGCTGCGTGGACATGATGAACGAGCCCGAGAGCCTGCACTTCAAGGAGAAGATCTCCACCGCGTCGTATCCCACCGTCGAGGTCGGAGGCGTCATCTGGGCGTATCTCGGCGCGCCCGAGCAGCGGCCGCCGCTGCCGACGTTCGCCTGGACGCAGGCGCCGGCGACGCATCGCCACGTGTCGAAGGTCGTCCAGGAAACGAACTGGCTGCAGGGCCTCGAGGGTGGCGTCGACACCTCGCACGCGCCGATCATGCACCGCGTGTTCAAGGCCGACTCGACGCGTCCCGGTTTCAAGCCGACGCACCCGTTCGTGCGCAGCAAGGCGCCGACGCTCGTCGTGGACGTCACGGACTACGGCTATCAGTACGCGAGCCTGCGACCGCTGGACGAGACGAGCATGCACGTCCGCACGTACCACTTCATCCTGCCGTTCCACCAGATCCGGCCCTCGCAGTCGGAGGGCGGCCACGCGATCATGTCGGGCCACATCTGGGTGCCGATGGACGACGAGAACACGATGGTGTTCAACTGGGACTGGAGCGAGACGGCGCCGCTGACCGACGACGACCGTCTCGAGCGCCGGCTGGGCAACGGCCCGCTCGACGTCGACCAGAGCACGTTCCGCTCCATCCGCAATCGCCGCAACAACTACATGCTCGATCGCCAGGTGCAGAAGACGGAGAGCTTCACCGGCATCGAAGGCATCAACACGCAGGACCGCGCGGTCCAGGAGAGCATGGGCCGCATCGTCGACCGCAGCCGCGAGCATCTCGGCCCCGCCGACAAGGCCGTCATCCAGGCGCGCCGGCTCCTGCTGCAGGCGGTGAAGACGGTCGGCGAGGGAGGCACTCCGCGTGGCGTCGCCGCGACCTATTACGGGCTGCGTGCCGTCGATGCCGTGCTGCCGCGCGACGCCGACTGGCGTGTAGCCCTGACGCCCGAGATGATGGCGGCGCGGATCGAGCAGACGGTCTAGCCGACGCGCGTGAAGAGCATCGACGTCCACGCGCATCTCGTGCCTCGCTCTGCGTGGCGCGCGGCCGAGACCGGTCGCGACTGGCACGGCTTCCGTCACGAACCCGGCGACGGTCTCGGCAGCTTCATGGGCAACGGCAAGCGCATTCCGTTCACCTCGCCGAAGGTCCGCTTCGCTCCGGAAGAGCGGATCGCCGACATGGACGCGCAGGGCGTGGACGTGCAGGTCGTCTCGATCCACACGCCGTTCTTCGGCTACCATCTCGACCCGGCGCAAGGCCGGACCCTCGCGCGTGAGGTCAACGACGAGATCGCGTCGATGACGAAGCAGTGGCCGACGCGATTCGCGGGCCTCGCCACCCTCCCCGTGCAGGACGTGAAGCTCGCCATCGACGAGCTCGAGCGCGCCGTGACGGTGCTCGGGCTCAAAGGCGCGGAGCTCGACACGATCGTCAACGGCGAGAACTGGGACGAGCCGCGATTCCTGCCGCTCTTCAAGGCGGCCGAGGCGATGGGCGCCGTGCTGTTCTTCCACCCGCAGCCGCAGAACAACTTCATGCTGGAGCGCACGACGCGCTACGGGCTCAACAACAGCCTCGGCGTCATCGTCGAGGACGCCATCGTCGTCGCGGTGCTGATCTTCGGCGGCGTGCTCGACGCCTGCCCGGATCTGAAGATCTGCGTGGCGCACGGCGGCGGCCCGGCGTGCTTCGCGATGGGACGCATCGACCGCAGCTGGCGCGGCATGCCGCCGGAGCGTCGAACCATTCCGCAGCCGCCGAGCAGCTATCAGCGCCGCCTGTACTACGACACGGTCGTCGGCAGCGAGAAGGCGCTGCGCTTCCTCCTCGACGAAGTGGGCGCCGACCGCGTCGTGCTCGGCAGCGACTGGCCGTTCGTGCCATGGCACCCCTCGCCGGTGGCGTGGGTCCAGGGACTCGCGTCGCTGAGCCGCGAGGAGAAGGACCAGATTCTCTGGAGGAACCTCGAGGCGCTGCTCAAGCTTTGAAGCCGTTGGTCACGGCGGAGCAGGCAGCCGAGGTCCGCGCGCGTTTCGGCACGCCGTGCTACGTGTACGACAGCGCGACGCTCGAGCGGACGGCGCGGCGTTTACTCACCTTGCGGGCGCCCTTCGGCTTCACGCTTCGCTACGCGATGAAGGCGAATCCGAGCCGGGCAATCCTGGCGCTCTTCCGCGATCTCGGGCTGCACATCGACGCCTCGAGCGACTGGGAAGTCGAGCGCGCCGTGCGGGCCGGGTTCGCGCCCTCACGGATCCAGCTGAGCTCGCAGATGCCGTCCTCGCGGATTGCCGAGCACGTTCGTGCGGGTGTGCGCCTGAACGCCTGCTCGCTGCATCAGCTGGACGCGATCGGTCGGGCGGCGCCGGGGCAGGCGATCGGCGTGCGGCTGAATCCCGGGCTCGGGAGCGGCTCGACGAAGCGGACGAACACCGGCGGTCCGTCCTCGAGCTTCGGCATCTGGCATGAGTATCTGAGCGAGGTGAAGTCGCTCGCCGAGCGTCATCGGCTGACGCTGCGCACACTGCACACCCACATCGGCTCCGGGACGGATCCAGACGTCTGGCAGCGAGTCACGCGAATGAGCCTCGACTTGGCCGCACAGCTTCCCGATGTCGCCGTGGTCAATCTCGGCGGCGGCTTCAAGACCGGACGGATGCCCGGGGAGCCGACGGCGGACATGGATGCCGTCGCGGTGCACGTGCGGCGAGAGCTCGAGGCATTCCGCGCGCGCGATGGACGCGCGCTTCATCTCGAGCTCGAGCCGGGTACTTATCTCGTGGCTCAGGCCGGCGCCGTCGTCGCGACGTGCATCGACGTCGTCGACACCGGGAAGGACGGATACGTCTTCGCGAAGCTCGACACGGGCATGACGGAAATCACGCGACCGTCCCTCTACGGCGCGCAACATCCGATCGACGTGATGGCCACCGACCGCGAGGAGGCAGAAGTCGTGTTCGTGGGGCCGTGCTGCGAGTCGGGTGACATTCTCACGCCGGCGCCGAATGATCCCGAAGCGCTCGGCCCGCGGCCGGTGTCGCGACCGCGCGTGGGCGACCTGGTTGTGGTGGGCGGCGCCGGCGCCTACTGCGCCGCCATGTCCACCATCAACTACAACTCGTACCCGCAAGCGGCCGAAGTCATGCTGGACTCTAACGGCAGCTTGCGACTGATCAGACAGCGCCAGAGCTTCGACCAGATGCTTGCGAACGAGCTCACCCCTTGACCTGGACCCCGGCGAGGCGCTCGAGGACCTTGACCACCGCGAGGCCGTCTTCCTTGTTTAGCCCCGCCGCGCGCGCCATCTGATAGAGCTGCTGTGTGAGGTTCGCCAGCAGCAGCGGCACGCCGAGCTGCTTTGCAAACGCGGTCTCGAGCTCCTGGTCCTTGTAGGTGATGTCGACGGTGCCGCCAGGTGAGAAGTCGCGCGCGAGGATCTTCGGCACACCGGTCTCGAACGCGTAGCTGGTGCCGGTACTGACGCGCACCACGTCGTAAATCGTCCGCGGATCCAGCCCGGCCTTCACGCCCATCACGAGCGCTTCTGCCACCGCCACGCGGTTGACCTGGATCAGCATGTTGTTCACGAGCTTCATGGCGAGGCCCTGACCGAGACCGCCGACGTGGAACAGCCGAGTGCCCATTGCGGTAAAGAGATCGCGGCACGCCTCAAACGTCGCTGGATCGCCGCCGGCGATGATCGACAGCTCGCCCGATGTCGCGCGTTCGGTGCCGCCGCTGACGGGCGCGTCGAGCATGGCAACACCGCGCGCCGTGAGCACTCCAGCAAGCCGCCGCAGCGCAAAGGGATCGATCGTGCTCATGCAGATCACGATGTGGCCGCTTCCGGCGGTCGTGACGATGCCCCGCTCGCCGGCTATGACGGATTCCGCCTGCGCGGTGGTCTCCACCATCACGATCGTGCGCTGGCTGGCTTCGGCGACCTGCGCCGGGGAGTCGGCGACCTTAGCGCCACGCTCGCGCAGCGGCACCACCTTCGAGGCGTCGATGTCGTGGACGACCAGCGGGACGCCGCGCTTGGCGAGGTTGAGCGCCATCGGCCGTCCCATGTTGCCGAGCCCGATGAATCCGACGACACCCGCCATGTCGCTCTCCTATTCTGGACGGCGGAGTTTCGATCCGAGCCACTGCAGCCCGCGTCCCACGCGATCGAGGCCCGTGCGGAAGTCTTCCGCCTCGCGCTTGACGCCGTCGCGAAATTCCTGCGACTGGCCCTTCAGCCAATCGCGCGCGCAATCGGCGACACGCTGGCTACGCGTGCGACCGTCCGGCGAATCGGCGGCCGTCACGTCCGGACAGTCGGGTTTGGATTCGATCGACGTGATCGTTCCGGGCGCGGGCGGCACGCTCACGACTACCGTTGCGTCCGGTGCGTCTTGAGCGGACGGCGGTAGCTGTAACGGCGCTTCGGCCGTTGGCTGCGGCATGGTCGGCGCGGCGGCGGACAGCGGCGGCGCGGTTGGCGTTGCGGCCGACGGCGGCGGCGTGCTCGGTACCGCAATCACGACGGTCGGCGTGGAGTCGCCGCCGACGCCC
>Ga0114129_10001447_pt1 | contig 32031 bp, 29 predicted proteins | sample RhiMetdeltSRZDD1_FD_80071 | JGI IMG/M metagenome (GOLD analysis project Ga0114129, IMG submission 80071) | Populus rhizosphere microbial communities from Tennessee, USA - Rhizosphere MetaG P. deltoides SRZDD1 (version 2) (version 2) | ecosystem: Host-associated > Plants > Roots > Rhizosphere >...
ATGCCCTCCGGCTCCAGCGCCCGCAGCGCACGCGTCAGTCCGACGGGACGACCGCTGCCGTCCACCGTGATCGGATAGGTGTCGTCGCGCGAGGGCCGTGACGTGGCGGGACGAGCGGTGGCGCCGAGGGCGGCGGCGAGTGCCAGGCGCCCGTCATCGGTATCGACGTAATCGACGCGGGCGGCGCCGAGCGCGATGGCGACGGCGACCGCGTAGAGCGGAATGCTGCCGATGCCGCCCACGACGAGGATCGCGGCGCCCGGATACTCGGCGAGGGGAGGCGCGACCGCGCGCCAGCCGTCGGCGACGTTGTCGCTCACGCTCGCGAGCGCGACCGGATCCACGCGCGCCGGCAGCGGGACCAGCATGTGGCTCGCGTATGGAACGCGCACGAGATCGGCGAGCGCGCCGCCCCAGTCACCGCCGAGCGGGCGAAAGCCGTACATGGACACGGGCGGCACGGCCGCGCAGCTTCCGGTGAGCCCCCGCCGGCACCGCCCGCACACGCCGCACGAGATCTGGAACGGAACGACCACACGATCGCCCGGACGGAATCCCGTCACGTCCGCGCCCACCTCCACGATCTCGGCCACGAACTCGTGACCGAGCGGGAATGGCCCCGTGAACGGCGCCTGGCCGTGCAGCAGCGCGGCGTCCAGATCGCACGCCGCCACCGCGAGCGGCCGCACGACGGCGTCGGTCGGCGCCTGCACGGTCGCATCGGGGACGTCCTGCCACTCGAGCTTTCCCGGACCGAGGAACATGAGCGCGCGCATGGCCGGCATTGTACGGGAGACGCGATCTATACTGAGTCGCGATGAGCTTCGTGTCCCACGTCGAATGCACGGTGTGCGGGCGTCACCACGATCCGAAGCGTCTTCTCACCGTGTGCGAACAATGCGGCCAGATGCTGGCGGTCCGCTACGACCTCCCGCGCGTGGCGGCGGCGGTCAGCAAGGACGCGTTGCTCAGACGTCCACCGGGGATGTACCGCCTGCGCGAGCTGACGCCGCTCGACGCCGGCGAAGAGCCGGTCACGCTCGGCGAAGGCGGCACGCCGCTCGTCGCGCTGTCCCGTCTCGCCGCTCATCTCGGTCTCCGGCATCTCTGGGGCAAGGACGAAGGTCAGAACCCGACCGGGTCCTTCAAGGCCCGGGGGCTCGGGATGGCCATCACGCGCGCGCGGACGCTCGGCGTGCGCGGCTTCGTCATCCCGTCCGCCGGCAACGCGGGCGGCGCCGCCGCCGTCTACGGAGCGCGCGCCGGGCTGCGCGTGGCGGTGATCGTCCCGCGAGGGACACCACCGGCGGCGATGGCGGAAGCGGCCATCGCCGGCGCTGCCGTGTTCACAGTAGAAGGGTCGATCGCGACGGCGGGACGGATCGCCTCCCGGGTGGCGCCCGCCATCGGGTGGTTCGATCTGTCGACGCTCAAGGAGCCCTATCGGCTCGAGGGTAAGAAGACGATGGGCCTCGAGCTCGCCGAGCAGCTCGGGTGGTCGATGCCGGACGTGCTGCTCTATCCCACCGGTGGCGGCACCGGCCTGGTCGGGATCCCGAAGGGCTACGAGGAGCTGCGGGCGATGGGGTGGATCAGCGGCGCGCTCCCGCGATTCATCGCCGTGCAGGCCGAGGGATGCGCCCCCGTCGTGAAGGCCTTCCATGAAGGCGCCGATGTCACCGCCGCCTGGGAGAATCCGACCACGCACGCGGCCGGGCTGCGCGTCCCGTCCCCGTTCGCCGGTCGCCAGATGTTGAAGGTCCTGCGCGAGAGCGGGGGCGACGCCATCGCCGTCGGTGAAGGCGCCATCGCGGACGCTCAACGCCTGCTCACGCGCCTGGAGGGCGTGTGGACCTCCCCCGAGGGCGCCGCCCTCGTGGCCGCGCTCGCCATGCTGAAAGACCGGGGCGACGTCAACGCCGACGCTCGGGTCGTGCTCGTGCTCACGGGCGCCGGCATCAAATACGATCCGCCCGCGCTCCCGCCACCCACGCATCTGGAGGGGCCCGAAGAGGCCGTGATCGAGGAGGTCCGCCGCGTCCTCGGCCTCTGAGCGCTGTGTTACCATGCCGTTACCGCATCGCTCCTTCTGAGGAGGCCGGTCAATGGCGCTCGAGATCGCAAAGATCCGAAATGTCGGCATCGTGGGCCATGGCGGTGTCGGCAAGACCTCCCTGGTCGAAATGCTGCTGTTCACGGCGGGCGCGGTCACGCGGCTCGGCCGGGTCGACGACGGGACCAGCACCACCGACTTCGATCCCGACGAGGTCAAGCGCAAGATCTCGATCAACACCGCCGTGGCGTTCTGCGATTACAAGGGACATCGCATCAACCTCGTCGACACCCCCGGGTACGGTGATTTCATCGCCGACGCTCGGGCCGGCCTGCGCGCCGTTGATGCCGCGGTCGTGGTGGTGGACGGCGTGGCCGGGGTGCAGGTGCAGACCGAGAAGGTCTGGAAGATCGCGAGCGAGATGGACATGCCGCGGGCGGTGGTGGTGAACCGGCTCGACCGCGAGCGCGCGGATTTCTTCCGGGCCCTGGAATCGCTCTCCCGGCTCAAGGGCCGGGTGTTCCCGCTCCACATCCCGGTGGGCGAGGAGTCCGGGTTCCGCGGCTTCGTCGATCTCGTGAAGATGAGGGCGACGATTTACGCGGACGGCAAGGCGAGCGAGACCGACATCCCGGCCGATCTCAAGGATCGCGCCACGGAGTACCGCGAAAAGCTCGTGGAGGCGGCGGCCGAGACCGATGACGACCTCCTCAACAAGTACCTGGAGGAGGGCGCCCTCAGCGAAGCGGAGATGGTGAAGGCGCTCCGCGCGGGGATCGCCGAAGGCAAGATCGTTCCCGTGCTGTGCGCGGCCGCCACCCGGAACATCGGCGGCGTCGCGCTCCTCGAGCTCGCGGTGGAGTCGTTCCCGTCGCCGGCGGAGCGCGGCGACATCACCGGCACCGATCTGAAGGCCAAGCAGGTCGGCACCCGGGCCCGCGACGCCAAGGCGCCGACGGCCGCGCTCGTCTTCAAGACGCTCAACGATCCGCACGTGGGCAAGCTCTCGCTGTTCCGTGTCTACAGCGGCACCGTGCGCGCCGACGCCCAGCTCCTCAACGCTTCCCGGAGCGTGAAGGAGCGCCTCGGCCACATCTCGTGGATGCAGGGGAAGGCGCCGAAGAACGTGGAATCGCTCGGGCCCGGCGAGATCGGCGTGGTCGCGAAGCTCAAGGAAACCCAGACCGGCGACACGCTCAGCGACGAATCCCATCCGTTCGAGGTGCCGCGAATCAAGTTCCCGGAGCCGGCGATCTCGTTCGCGATCCAGCCCAAGACCCGCGGCGACGAGGACAAGATCTCCAACGCCCTCGCCCGCATCGCGGAGGAAGACCCGACCGTCCACTATCACTTCGACCCGGAAACGAAGCAGCTGCTGGTTTCCGGTGTGGGGAATCTCCACGTCGAGATGGTGGTGGAGCGGATGAAGCGGAAATACAACGTCGACGTCAATCTCCTCCCGCCGCGCGTCCCCTACCGGGAAACGGTCAAGGGACGGAGCGAGGTGCAGGGCAAGTACAAGAAGCAGACGGGCGGCCGCGGGCAGTACGGCGACGTCTGGCTCAAGATCGAGCCGCTGCAGCGCGGCGGTGGCTTCGACTTCGTGGACGACATCTTCGGCGGCGCCGTGCCCCGCAACTACATCCCGTCCGTGGAAAAGGGCGTGCGCGACTGCATGAAGCGGGGGATCCTCGCCGGCTACCCTGTGGTGGACCTGAAGGTCACGCTCTACGACGGGAGCTATCACGAGGTCGACTCGTCGGACATGGCCTTCCAGATCGCGGCGTCCATGGGCCTGCAGAAGGGCTTCATGGAGGCGCACCCGATCTTGCTGGAGCCGGTCATGACCGTCGAGGTGACGACCCCCGCCGACCACGCGGGCGACGTCATCGGTGATCTGAACTCACGGCGCGGACGCATCGTCGGCATGGAGCCGGCGGGCGACACCGCGGTCGTGCGCGCGCAGGCGCCGATGGCGGAGATGCTCACCTACGAGCCGAGTCTCCGGTCCATGACGGGCGGTCGCGGCGGCTACTCCATGGAGTTCTCGCACTACGAGGAGGTGCCCGCGTTTCTCGCGGACAAAGTGGTGAAGGAGACGAAGGCGGAGCGCGAGAAGGCCGAGAAGCACTGACGGTGACCCCGTGATCTTCCAGCAGCTCCTCAACGAGGAATCCGGGTGCCTCTCCTACCTCATCGGCTGCGCCGAGGCGGGCGAAGCCCTCATCGTCGATCCCGGCCGCGATCGCGTGGCGGAGTACGTCGCGCGCGCGCGGAAGAAGGGGCTGCGCATCACCGGCATCGTGGAGACGCACACCCACGCCGACCACATCTCCGGTCACCGCGACCTCGCCGCCACCACCCGCGCCCGCATCCTTCTCCATCACGCCGCCGGCGCCGCCTTCGACCACGCCACCGTGCGCGACGGCGACGAGATCGGCGTGGGCACCGTGGGCGTGAAGGTGCTGCACACGCCCGGTCACACGCCGGACAGCATCTGCCTGCTCGTCACCGACCGCGCGCGTGGCGCGGAGCCGTGGTTCGTGCTCACCGGCGACACGCTGTTCGTGGGCTCGGTGGGACGGCCCGACTTCGGCGGCGAAGGCGCGGCGGAGGAGATGTACGAGAGCCTGCGCCGCGTGCTGCTCTCCCTCGACGACAGCGTCGAGGTCTACCCCGCGCACGGCGCGGGCTCGCTGTGCGGGCGGGCGATGTCCTCCAAGGCCGGGTCCACGATCGGCTTCGAGCGCCGCTTCAACAGCGCGCTCCGCGCCGGCGACAAGGGCGCGTTCGTGGCGAGCCTCATGACCGATCTGCCCGTGCGCCCGCCCTCGTTCGACCTCATCGTCGGCAAGAACCGCGGCACCATCCCGCTCCAGACGGCAAAGCCGCGCCCCTACAGCGCGCGCGAAGCGTGGGAGGCCATCGGCGGCGGCGCCATGGTGCTCGACCTCCGCGATCCCGGCACCTACGGCGGCGGCCACGTGCCGGGCGCGCTCAACGTCTGGATCGAGAGTCCGCAGTTCGGCGAGCGGGTGGCCGCGTTCGTGACTCCCGGTGTGCCGCTGCTCGTGGTCGCCGACGGCCCGTCGGACCTCGACCGCGCGCTCCAGGGGCTCGTGCGCGTGGGCGTGGACGACGTCGTGGGGTCGCTGCAGTGGGGAATGATCGACTGGCGTAGTGAGAATTTACCGCTCGAGACGGTCCCGCAGATCACCGTGCACGAGCTCGAGGACTGGATGGACGAGCACCGCGATGTCGTCGTCGTCGACGTGCGCGAGCCGTCCGAGTGGATGGAGGGCCACATCCCGAGCGCGTTCCACGTGCCGATGCTCGAAGCGCTGCGCCGCCAGGACGAGCTGCCGCGCGAGCGTCCGAAGGCGGTTCTTTGCGCGGGCGGACTCCGCTCCAGCACGGTGATCAGCGCGCTCACGCGGCACGGCATCACGAACTGGTACAACGTGACGGGCGGCATGACGGCGTGGTTGAAGGCCGGCTATCCCGTCACGAAGCAGCGCTGACACGATCAAAGCGCAGCCGTTCGCCGCCCACTACGACGCTGTCTTCGGTCGTCCGTGGCCGGTGTGGCCGGCCGCCGTCCTCGTCGCCACCGTCAACGTCTTCCTCTTCGCCTTCGATCGCCCGTGGACTGCCTCCGACGGCATGCGCAACTGGGGCGACTGGGTGCTCACCGGCGCCGGCATCGTGAACCGGCCCGATCTGATCGCGCCCTGGTTCTATTCGGGATCGCTCCTGAACGTCGGGGTTCTCCTCGGGGGCTGCGCGGCGGCGCTCCTCAGTCGCGAGTTCGCGATCCGCATCCCCGCCCCCGGCGAGCTCGCCAAAGGCGCCGCCGGCGGCTTGCTCATGGGCACCGGCGCCATGCTCGCATTCGGCTGCAACATCGGCGGCTTCTTCTCCGCCACGAGCGCGCTCTCGCTGTCCGGCCTCGCCATGATGCTCGGTCTGGCCGCGGGCGCGCTGCTCGGCCTCCGCTATCTGGTATGGGAGCTCGAGCACCGCCCGGGGTGGTCGGCGCCGGGCGGCGTCGTGCTGGCGCGGGCGCGCGCGGGCCGCGGTGGCCAACCGTTGCTCGGCATGTTGGTGCTCTGCGCGCTCGTGCTCACGCCGTTCCTGTACTCGCGCGCCGGCTACGTGCCGCAGGGCCTATTCCTGCTCTTCGGCGTCGCCTTCGGCGTGATCTTCCAGCGGTCGCGCTTCTGCCTCGTGCGCGCGTTCCGGGAGCCCTTCATGACCGGCGACGGCGAGCACACGCGCGCGGCCGCGCTCGCCATCGTCGTGAGCACGCTCGGCTTTGCGATCCTCAAGTTCGTCGATCTCAAGGACAAGAGCGAGTGGGTGTTCGCGAGCGCGGGAGTCGGTGCCCTCGCCGGCGGCGTGCTGTTCGGCGTCGGGATGACGATCGCGGGCGGCTGCGGCGCGGGATCGATCTGGCGGGCAGGGGAGGGACAGGTGAAGCTCTGGGCCGCGCTCGCGACCTTCGCCGTCGGCGCTTCCCTCTCGCGTCTCGCCCTCGCCCGCACGGGCGCGCTGTCGCACCTTGGCGCTGCCGTGTTCATGCCGGCTGTCCTCGGCTGGGGTGTGGCGGTCGTCCTCGTGGTCGCGGTGATGGCGGCGTGGGCGGCGGGCGCCACCTGGAACGAAGCGACGCGCCGGTTTACCGTTCTCGACTGACCGCACGGGAGAGACAGCCATGGTCCAGCGCGAGATGCGTACGTTCCTCCAGGAGAAGCACCCGCCGGACCCCCGTCAGTGCCGCGTCTGCGGCAACGTCACCCTGAGCCCCGCCCGCCGCAACGCCGGCCGTCTCGCCTGGGTTCTGCTCGGGATCGTGCTCGCATTCGGCGCGGTGGACGTCTACGAGGACGGCCGGCTCTCCGGGGACGTGCTCACGGTGCTCCACGAGGCGCGCGCGCGGCTCGCGCACGACGTCGGCCCGCACGGGAGCGCTGCGCGCGGACGCGCCCACAACTGATTTATACTTCCCCGTCGTGTTGATCCTCGCCCGAGGTGAGCCCGAACACCGGGGGGTGGCGTCATGACGTGCGACCGGCGGCAGTTTCTGTCGAGCATGGGAACCGCTACGCTGGCGATGGCGGTGGGCGCGGCGGGGTGCGCACGCACGCTGCGCGGCGACGTCGCGCCGAAGTCGGGGCCGCGCGTGGTCGTCATCGGGGGCGGCTGGGGTGGCGCCACCGCCGCCAAGTACGTGCGCCTCGCGGATCCGTCCATCGAGGTCATCCTGCTCGAGCCGAACCGCGAGTTCGTCTCGTGCCCGTTCAGCAATCTCGTGCTGAGCGGCCAGCGGACGATCGAGCAGCTGACGCTCGGCTACGACGGGCTCCGTCGGCACGGCGTCAAGCTCATGCACGAGACCGCCACCGCCGTCGAACCCGATACCCGCCGCGTGCGCATCGGCGAGGGGTATCTTGCCTACGACCGGCTCATCGTCGCGCCCGGCGTCGAGTTCCAGTGGGAGCAAGTGGAAGGGCTGGCGGCGGCGCAGGATCGTGTCCTCCATGCCTGGAAGGCGGGGCCGCAAACAGTGGCGCTCGCGCGTCAGCTGCAGGCAATGCCCGACGGCGGCGTGTTCGTGCTCACGGTCCCGCCCGCGGCGTATCGCTGCCCGCCCGGGCCCTACGAGCGCGCGTGCCAGGTGGCGTGGTATCTGAAGACGCAGAAGCCGCGCGCGAAGCTGATCGTGCTCGACGCCAACCAGAACATCGTCTCCAAGGCCGCGCTCTTCCGCGCCGCCTGGCAGGCGTACCCGAATCTCGAGTACCGCGCCTCCAACAAGGTCGTGAAGGTCGATCCGAGCACGCGGCAGGTGAGCACGGAGTTCGGCGACAACGTCAAGTACGACGTCGTCAACGTCATCCCGCCCCAGCGGGCAGGGACGATCGCCGTGCAGGCGGATCTCGTGGGCGCCGACAAGCGCTGGTGCGAAGTCGATCACGTCACCTACGAGTCGGTGAAGCAGAAGAACGTGCACGTGATCGGCGATGCCACGATCGGCCTCCCCGTTCCGAAGTCGGGCAACGTCGCCAACAACATGGGCAAGGCGGCGGCGAGCGCCGTCTCGAACCTCATCGCAGGCAAGCAACCGCCCGCGATGGCGCTCGGCAACACCTGCTACAGCTTCGTGAACGATCGAGAGGCGATCGCGGTCGTGAACGCATACCGCATCGAGAACGGCAAGGTGGTCCAGATCGAGCAGAAGCTGACGCCGGGCGCTTCCGCGGACGTGGCTCGCAACGCGGTCGGCTGGGCATCGAGCATCTGGAGGGACATCCTTGGCTAGCCGAACCGTCATCGCCGCTGTGCTCGGAGCCGGAGTCGTGCTGGTGATCCCTGCGCTCTCGATGCCCGCTCCCGCCGGGGCGGGACCGCTCGATGCGCCGGGCTACGCGAAGGCGTTCACGTGCAGCGCGTGCCACGGGCCTGCCGGTCAGAGCCCGTCGGACGCGATGCCGATCATCGCCGGGATCGCGCCCGGGTATTTCAAGAAAGCCATCGAGGACTACGCGAGCGGGCGGCGCGTGTCCGCGGAGATGGAGCCGTACGCGAAAATGGTTCGCGAGCTCGGCGTCGAGGACGTCGCCGGATACTTCGCCGCCCAGCCGCGACGTCCGACCGAGGTAAAAGCCGATCTCGCCGCCGTCGCGCGCGGGAAGGCGGCGGCGCAGCAGTGCGGTGGCTGCCACGGCGCCGACGGCGCCGGCGACGCCGCCAAGCTCGTCCCCGATCTCCGCGGGCAGCCCCCCGGCTACCTGCGCTCCCAGATGCTGCTGTTCAAGGCGGAGAAGCGCAGCCCCGGTGACGAGCCGTTGAAGGCGATGAAGGTGATCATGCGCACGATCCCGGACGAGACGTTGACGGATCTCGCCGCCTACTACAGCACGCTGAAGTGACGCTCCCCTTCGTGGCCGCGCTGGGGGCGCTCGGGCTCGGCGGCGCCTTCATCTCCGGTCTGCTCGGCGTCGGCGGCGCCATCGTCATGATCCCGCTCCTTCTCTACGTCCCGCCCCTGCTCGAGGTGGGCGTGCTCGACATGAAGGAAGTCGCGGGCGTGACCATGGTCCAGGTCTTCGCGGCCGCCGCGTCGGGGATGGTCGCGCACCGCCGCCATCGCGCCGTCCACGACGAGCTCGTGCTGATCGGCGGCGGCTCCATGGCCGCCGGCACGCTCACGGGCGCGCTCCTGTCGCATTTCGTGCCCGCGATATGGCTGCTCATCACGTTCGCCGTCATGGCGACGGCGGCATCCGTCCTCACACTGGCGCCGGTGGAAACGGTGGGGCAGCCGATCTTCGCGGACGCCGTTCATTTCGACCGCGCCAAGACCATCGCGATCACCCTCGGGGTCGGGCTCGCGGCCGGCCTCGTCGGCGCCGGCGGCGCGTTCCTGCTCGTGCCGCTGCTGCTCGTGGTGGTCGGCGTTCCGATCCGGGTGACGCTCGGGAGCTCGCTCGGCATCACCGCCATTGCCGCCACCGCCGGCGTGGTCGGCAAGCTGATCACGGGCCAGGTGCCGGTCGTTCCCGCGTGCGCGGTGGCGCTCGGCGCGCTGCCGGGCGCACATTTCGGCGCGGCGGTGAGCCGCCGGCTGCCCGGCGAGCGGCTCAAGATCCTCCTCAGCGTGGTCACCATCGCCAGCGCAGCGCGTGTGTGGTGGGACGTGCTGGCGGGCAAACCGTAGCGACGGCGAAGGAGGACCGGCCCACTGCGCTACGGGTTCGTGATCGATCAGCGGAGATGCATCGGCTGCCACGCATGCACGGTCGCCTGCAAGGAGGAGAACCGCGTTCCCCTCGGCGCCTTCCGCACGTGGGTGAAGTACGTCGAGCAGGGGACGTTTCCGGACACGCGCCGCCACTTCGGCGTCCTTCGCTGCAACCACTGCGACCACGCGCCGTGCGTGACCATCTGCCCGACGGTCGCGCTCTATCGTCGTCCCGACGGGATCGTCGATCTCGACGGCGCGCGCTGTATCGGATGCAAGTCATGCATGCACGCGTGCCCCTACGACGCCCTCTACATCGATCCCGCCACCCAGACCGCCGCCAAGTGTCACTACTGCGCCCACCGCGTGGAGGTGGGCCTGCGTCCCGCCTGCGTGATCGTCTGCCCCGAGGAAGCCATCATCGCGGGCGACCTCGACGATCCTTCCACGACGATCGCGCGTCTGGTGGCGAGCGAGCCCGTGCAGGTGCGCAAGCCCGAGCAGCGCACGCGGCCGAAGGTGTTCTACGTGGGCGCGGAGACTTCTGTCCTGACCCCGCGGCTCCAGCAGCCGGCGGCGAGCTACATGTGGGGCGAGCGCCCGGCGGCGGAGGTCGATCTCGTTCGCATGGTTGCGTCCGTCGCCGCGACAACCGACGCCGCGCAGCTCAGCCGTCCCGTGTACGACGCGCCGCATGTTCCGCGGCCGTGGGGCGCCCGCGTGAGCGCGTATCTGTGGACGAAGTCGATCGCGGCCGGCGTGCTGATGGTGGCGGCGCTCGTGGGCACCGCGAACCCGTTCGCGCGAGCGGCTCAGCGCGTCGCCGCGCCCGATCGTCCCCTCGCCACCACCACCGATCCCGTGATCGCGGTGGCGGCGCCGCTCGTGAGCCTGATCTTTCTGCTGCTGACGACCGCGCTCCTGATCGTCGATCTGAAGCGTCCCGACCGCTTTCACTACATCCTGCTCAAGCCGAACCCGCGCTCCTGGTTGGTGTGGGGGACGTGGATCCTGCTCGCGTTCGGCGCCTCCGGCGGCGTCTGGCTCGCGGGGGGCCTCCTCGGTTTTCCCGGTCTGATATCGGCGGTCGCCATACCGGCGGCGATCCTGGGATTGGCGACGGCGGGCTACAGCGCCTTCCTCTTCGGTCAGGCCGAGGGTCGCGACTTCTGGCAAAGCCCGCTGCTGCTGCCGCATCTCATGGTGGCGGCGATGGTGGCCGGTGCGGCGGCGCTCATCGTCATCGGCGGGCCATGGTCGCCACCGCCGGCGCCGTGTCGCGGCGTCTTCGCCGCCGGCCTCATTCTTCACGCAGGGCTGCTCGCTCTCGAGCTCGTCCGGCGCCATCCCGAGCACGACGCTGACCGCGCGGCCCGACTGCTCACGCGGGGCGGCTACGCTACTCGTTTCTGGGGCGGCGTCGTGCTCGCGGGGATCGTCGGGCCTCTCGTGTTGGTCCAGATCGCAGTGGCGTCGGGCTCTACGGTCGCGGCCGTGATCGCCGCAGTGCTGGCGCTCGGTGGTCTCTGGCTGTGGGAAGATCTCTGGGTCAAGGCCGGACAGTCGGTGCCGCTGAGCTGATGTCGGCGTCGTCGCCGTCCCGGGAGTCGGTCTGATGTCGGCGCCACGCGAGCCGCTGCATCCCGCGGCGCAGGAGCTGCCCGGACATCCCGGAGGCCTCGCGAGCTATCCGCCCGTCGAGCGCTGGGACGACTGGACGGAGTACGACCCGGTGGCGTGGCCGCGCAAGGTCGAACGCCACTACGCGCTCATCCCCACCATCTGCTTCAACTGCGAGGCGGCGTGCGGGCTGCTCGCCTACGTGGACAAGCAGACGCTGCGCATCCAGAAGTTCGAGGGGAATCCCGAGCACCCTGGCAGCCGCGGGCGCAACTGCGCCAAGGGCCCGGCCACGCTGAACCAGGTCGAGGACACCGAGCGCCTCCGCTATCCGATGCGACGCGTGGGCGCGCGCGGCGCCGGGCAGTGGGAGCGCGTGACCTGGGCCGACACGCTCGATGACATCGCGGGCCGCATCCGCGCCGCCCTCGTGGAGGGGCGCGGGAACGAGGTCATGTATCACCTCGGGCGCCCGGGACACGAGCTCGTCTACCTGCAGCGCGTGTTTCACGCGTGGGGCATCGACGGCCACAACAGCCACACCAACGTGTGCTCGTCGAGCGCGCGCGCCGGCTACGCGTTCTGGCACGGGATGGACCGGCCCTCGCCCGATCACGCGCACGCGCGCTTCATCCTGCTGCTGTCGTCCCATCTCGAGACCGGTCACTACTTCAACCCGCACGCCCAGCGCATCATCGAGGCGAAGATGCGCGGCGCGCGCGTGTGCGTGATCGACACCCGGCTCAGCAACACGGCCTCGATGGCCGATCACTGGCTCTCGCCGTGGCCGGGCACGGAAGCGGCGGTCCTGCTCGCCATCGCGAACCTGCTCGTGCGCGAGGGCGCGTACGACCGCGCGTTCGTGCGGCGCTGGGTGAACTGGGAGGAGTACCTGCGCGCGGAGCGGCCGGAGCTGCCCGTGCAGTTCGAGGCATTCGAGACGGCGCTGCAGGAGCTCTACGCCGAGTTCACGCCGGATTTCGCGGAGCGCGAGAGCGGGGTGCCGGCGGCCGCCATCGTCGCCGTCGCGCGCGAGATCGCGGCAGCGGGCTCCGCGCTCGCCACCCACATCTGGCGCAACACCGCCGCCGGCAACCTCGGCGGGTGGCAGGTGGCGCGGGCGCTGGAGTGGGTGGTGGTCCTGATGGGCGCCGTCTCCACGCCCGGCGGCACCGCCCCCAGCGCGTGGAACAAGGTGGTGCCGGCGCCGCCGCTCATGCCGCCGCCGCGTCACGTGTGGAGCGAGCTCTTGATGCCGCGCGAGTACCCGCTCGCGTTCTTCGAGATGAGCTACCTGCTCCCGCATTTCCTGCGCGAGGGCCGCGGCAAGCTCGCCATGTACTTCACGCGCGTCTACAACCCGGTGTGGACCAACCCCGACGGGATGTCGTGGGTGGAGATGCTCACCGACGAGACCAAGATCGAGCGTCACGCGTGTCTCACGCCGATCTGGAGCGAGACGGCGTGGTTCGCGGATTACGTCTTGCCCATGGGTCACGCGTCCGAGCGCCACGACCTCATGTCGCAGGAGACGCACGCCGCGCGCTGGATCGGCTTCCGGCAGCCGGTCCTGCGCGTGATGCTGGAGCGGGCGGGGAAGACGTTCGCCTCGACGTGGGAGGCGCATGAAGCGGCCGGCATCGGACAGGTATGGGAGGAGGACGAGTTCTGGATCGAGCTCTCGTGGCGGATCGACCCCGATGGCGCCCTCGGCATCCGGAAGTACTTCGAGTCGCCGTACCGGCCGGGCGAGAAGCTGCGCATCGAGGAGTTCTACCGGTGGATCTTCGAGTACAGCGTACCGGGGCTTCCGGAAGCGGCCGCGCGCGAGAACCTCACGCCGCTCGAGTTCATGCGCAAGTACGGCGCCTTCCTCGTGGAGGACAACGTCTATCGCACGCACGAGACGGCGCCGCCCGCGCGGGACCTGAACGACAGCGTCGTCGATCCCGTCACCAAGGTGATCACGCGCGATGGGCAGCCGGTCGGCGTCGACGTCGATGGGCAGCCGCGGCTCGGCTTCCCCACGCCATCCCGCAAGCTGGAGTTCTTCTCTTCGACGCTGAAGGCGTGGAAGTGGCCCGAGCAGGCGGTGCCGAACTACATCCGCAGCCATGTCCACTGGTCGCGGATCGATCGCACCCGCGGTGAGATGGTGCTGCTTCCCACGTTCCGGTTGCCCACGCTGATCCACACGCGCTCCGGCAACGCCAAGTGGCTCTACGAGCTCTCGCACAGCAACCCGCTCTGGATCCATCCCGAGGACGCCGCTCGCGTCCGCGTCGTCACCGGCGACCTGCTCAAAGTCACCACCGAGATCGGCTGGTTCGTGGACAAGGTGTGGGTCACGGAAGCGGTGCGGCCGGGCGTCATCGCCTGCTCCCATCATCTCGGGCGCTGGCGCCTGCGGGACGACACCGGCGGCGAGCGATGGTCGACGGCGCTCGTGGATCTGCAGCAGGTGGCGCCGCGGCGGTGGCGGATGCGGCAGATCCGCGGCGTGCGGCCATTCGCGAGCGACGATCCGGACTCCGAGCGAGTGTGGTGGCAGGACGCCGGCGTCCACCAGAATCTCACGTTCCCCGTCCATCCCGACCCCGTGAGCGGTCAGCACTGCTGGCATCAGAAGATATCGGTGACGACGCCGGGACCGGACGAGCGCTACGGCGACATCTTCGTCGATACCGAAAAGTCGTTCGCCGTCTATCGCGAGTGGCTGGCGCTGGCGCGGCCGGCGCCGGGTCCCGGCAACCTGCGCCGGCCGTTGTGGCTCCCGCGCGCCTTCAAGCCACATCCCGACGCCTACAGAATCCCCTGAATTCCCGCCGACCTTCCCGTATGCTTGGCGTCACGGCATGAGCCAGACGCTCACGCGTCGACAGGCCCTTCACGCGCTCGGCGCCCTCGGCGCCGCCGCGTATCTGGGCGTGCGCCCGCGGCCAGCGGCGGCGCAGGCGCTCGGCCAGCAGGAGACCGTGGAGGAGGCGATGAAGCGCGTCTTCGGCGGCAAGACGCTGAAGGACGGCGCCGGCCTGGTGAAGCTGGAGATTCCGTTCATTGCCGAGAACGGCGCCGTGGTCCCGGTGTCGGTGGAGGTGCAGTCGCCGATGACGCCCACCGATCACGTCCGCCACATCTACATCGTCGCCGACAAGAATCGCATTCCGGTGGTGACGCGCGTCGGCTTCACGCCGGAGGCCGGGCAGGCGTACATGGCGGCCAACATCCGGCTCGGTGACACCGGCGACGTGCGCGCGATCGTGGAGCGGAGCGACGGCACCTGGCTCCAGGTCAAGCGCGAGGTGAAGGTGACCGTCGGCGGTTGCGGCGGGTAGGGCGACATGTCGGACATCGGCAAGGTGCGCCTCCGCGTTCCCTCCACGATCAAGGCGGGCGAGACCGTGCGCGTGCGCGCGCTCGTCATCCATCCCATGGAGCGCGTGGAGCGTGACAACCAGGGCAAGATCATCCAGAAGAACTACAACTACATCGACAAGGTGACCGTGACGTATCTCGGCAAGACCGTGGTGGCCTTCGACACCACGCAGGCCGTCAGCGAGAACCCGTTCTTCTCGTTCGCGTTCCGGGCGACCGATCCCGGTGTTCTCAAGGTCGCGTTCACCGACACCAACGGCGGCAAGTACGAGGGCACCGCCGACATCAAGTTCTCCTGACGCCGCGGGCGGTCCTCGCCGCCATTCTCCTCACCGGATGCGCGTCGCTCGCGAGCGACGCGCCCGACTACGCCGGGATCCGGGCCTGGACCTCACGCGCGATTCCGGAGGCCCGCGGTGACGTCCTCAGCGCGGCCGACGGCACGCGCGAGGCCGTTCGTTATCGCGGCTGGACGCGCGAAGACTTCGGCGCCTTTCGGACCTACGGCTACGGCGATACGCGTCCGGAACCGCCGGTCGTGCGCGCGGTCATGCCCCCCGGCATCACCGGCGATCCCACGCGCGGCCGCCAGCTCTTTCTCGCCCGTGCCAAGGGCCCGTGCACCGGCTGTCATCTCGTTCCCGGCGACGACGTGTGGCCGGCCGGCAGCGTCGGTCCGGATCTGTCGACGATCGGCGACCGCGGGCTCTCCGACGCGCATCTCTACGCGCAGATCTACGATCCCCGCCCGCTGTTCCCCAACACCACCATGCCGCCCTGGGGCGCGACCGGAGTGTTCACGCCGGAAGAGATCGTCCACCTCGTCGCGTATCTCCAATCGCTGCGCGGTCCCCTTCCGCCCGAGCGCGACCCCGAGCGCAACCCGCTCACGCGGCGCAATCCGCCGGGGTTCGGCGACAACCTGGATCCGACGAACAATCCGGCACTTCTCATCGCCGAGGACGCGGAAGAACGGTGGACGACGCCGGGCCCGGCCGGCAAGGCGTGCCGCGACTGTCACGCGGGTGCGCCGGCGACGGCGATGAAGGGCGTGGCCGCGCACTATCCGAAGTTCGTGGCGGCGTACCGGCGCGTGATGAGCATCGAGGACTTCCTCACCGTGCACGCGCCGGAGACGACGGGCGCGCCGATGCCGGCCGAGAGCGCCGAGAACCTGGCCATGACGATGCTCGTGAAGATGGCGTCGAACGGCATGGCGGTGGCCGTGGACACGGAGAGCCCGGAAGCGCGCGCGGCGTGGCGGCGGGGCAAGGCGTCGTTCGAGCGACGCGTGGGCGCGCGCAATCACGCATGCGCGGACTGCCACGTTCCCGAGCGCGGCGCCAACAAGTTCCTCGGCGGTCGGCTCCTCGCCGACGTCACCGTGGGACTGACGCGGCATTTCCCGACGTGGCGGACGAGCCAGAGCGAAGTGTGGGACATGCGCAAGCGCATGCAGTGGTGCATGACGCCGCTCGGGATGAACATGCTCGCGGCCGACGCCGTCGAGTACGCCGAGCTCGAGCTGTACCTGACGTCGTTCGACAACGGCAAGCCGCTCAGCGTTCCCGGCATTCGCCACTAACGGGGGGCGCCGAAGAGAGGGCGCGGGCGAGGAGGATCACGCGTGGGGCAGCCCGCCCGCTTTCGACTGAAAGTCCGGCACTACGAGGTGGACGACTACGGGCACGTGAACCACGCGCACTACGTCCACTATCTGGAAACGGCGCGGATCGAGGCGCTGGAGGCGCTCGGTCTCGGTCTCCGCGAGATGCGCCGGCACGGCGTGATGCTGGTGGCCGCCGAGCTGACCGTGAAATACCATTCGCCCGCCGGCCCCGGCGACACGCTCGAGATCGTGACGCACATCCGCGAGATGCGCGGCGCGCGTACGCTGTGGGTGCAGGAGGTTCGCGAGGCGGTGAGTGGCCGCCTCGTGGCCACCGCGGAGGTCACGGGCGCGTTCATGACGGAAGCGGGGCGACCCGTCCGTACGCCCGCGCTCTTCCAGGAACGTCTCGCCTCGCTCCAGGCGCCCGATGCGGCAGCACGGACCGTCGGGTCGGAGCCGCGCGAGCGATACGGATAGATGGAGGTCAGCCGCCGCGACCTGCTCCATCTGCTCGTGACGGCCGCCGCCGCCGGGGTGGCGCCGCGGGCGCTGGCGGCGGAGGAGACGGCGCCGGCGCGATTGCTCGACTTCGAGGCCCTCGGCAACGTGACGTTGCTCCACCTCACTGACGCCCACGCCACGCTGCTGCCCGTGTACTACCGGGAGCCCGACACCCTCCTCGGCGTCGGCGCCGAGCGTGGGAAGCCGCCGTACGTCACCGGCGCCGACTATCTGCGCGCGTACGGGATTCGGCGCGGCAGCGTGGAGGCGTACGCGGGGACGTATCTCGATTTCCCGGCGCTCGCGGCACGCTACGGGGCGATGGGGGGCTACCCTCACCTCGCCACGCTCGTGAAGCGCATCCGCGCCGAGCGTCCGGGACGGACGCTGCTGCTCGACGGCGGCGACACCATCCAGGGTTCCGCCACCGCGCTCTGGAGCCGCGGGGAGGACATGGTGCGCGTGTCCAACGAGCTCGGCGTGGACGTGCTCACGCCGCACTGGGAATTCGTCTACGGGCGCGCGCGCGCGCGCGAGCTGTTCGGCGATCGCGAGCGCCGCGGCCTCTTCCGCGGCGACTTCGTCGCCCACAACGTGTCGGAGACGGGCTGGGGCGATCCCGTGTTCACACCGTACGCCATCCGCGAGGTCGGCGGCGCGCGGGTGGCGGTGATCGGCCAGGCGTTCCCGTACACACCGGTCGCGCATCCCCGGCGCCTGGTTCCCGATCTCACCTTCGGCATCCGCGAGGACGCCGTGCAGGCGCTCGTCGACGAGGTGCGGGACACCGGGCGCGCCGACCTCGTGGTGCTGCTGAGCCACAACGGTCTTCCCGTGGATCTCAAGCTCGCCGGCCGTGTGCACGGACTGGACGTCATCCTCGGCGGCCACACCCACGATGCGCTGCCGGTGCCACTGGTCATCGGGCGCACGCTGGTCGTGAACTCCGGCTCCCACGGGAAGTTCCTGAGCCGCCTCGACCTCGACGTCCGCGGGCGTCGTGTCGTCGGCCATCGCTATCGTCTGCTCCCGGCCCTCGCGTCGGCGTTGCCCGCGGACCCGGCGATGGCGTCACTCGTCCACGAGATCCGCGCCCCGCACGCGGCGCGCCTCGGCGAGGCGCTCGCCGTGTCCGAATCGCTGCTCTACCGCCGGGGTAATTTCAACGGCTCCTTCGACGAGATGATCCTCGATGCGCTGCTCCGGCATGCCGACGCCGAGGTCGCGTTCTCTCCCGGGTTCCGGTGGGGACGGACGGTGCTGCCGGGGCAGACGATCACGCTCGAGGATGTCTATGCACACACGGCGCTCACGTACCCGAACACGTGGACGCGCGAGCTCACTGGCGCCGAGATCCACGCGATCATGGAGGACGTCGCCGACAATCTGTTCCATCGCGATCCGTACTACCGGCAGGGCGGCGACATGGTGCGGCTGGGCGGCCTCACGTACGCGATCGATCCCGAGCGCCCGCGCGGGCGGCGAATCCGCGACGTGATCGTGGGCGGCCGTCCGCTCGAAGCGTCGCGCCGCTACAGAGCGACGGGGTGGGCGAGCCTCGGCGAGGCCACGGGCCCGCCGGCGTGGGATGTGGTCGCCGACTATCTCCGCAGCGTGAAGCGCGTGCGCATCGACGCGCGCCCGCGCGTCCGCGTGGGCTGAAGCGCTACTCGAGCACCTTATCGGCCCGTAGCAACAGCGAGTGCGGCAGGGACAGCCCGAGCGCCTTGGCCGTCTTGAGGTTGATGAACAGGTCGAAGTTCGTCGGCTGTTCGACGGGCAGATCGCCGGGCCGGGCGCCCTTCAAGATCTTCGCGACGTAGCCGGCGGCGCGGCGATAGAGGTCGGCGTAGTTGACCCCATAGGCGATGAGGCCGCCCGCCTCGACGAATTCCCTCGCCATGTAGATCGCGGGCAGGCGATGCTTGGCGGCGAGCTGAACGATGGGCTCCTGATTCGCCTGGGTGAGGGCATCGATGACCACCACCAGCGCGTCGACACGCCGTCCCGCCGCCGCCTCGAAGGTGCGCGGGAAATCTTCCGCACGCCGGACATCGAGCGGGAACACCTGCAGACTCATCGAGCGCGCCGCCGACTCGATCTCTTGCCACTGATGCGCGTTGTTGGGATTGCCCAGGTTCGCGAGCACGGCCACGCGCGAGAGTCGCGGCAGCGCGTCGCGGAGCAACTCCAGCCGCTTGCCGCTGACGTCGACGGTGATCGAGCTCAATCCGGTGACGTTCTCGCCGGGATGGGACAGGCTCTTGATGATCCCGGACAGCACGGGATCGCCGGCGGCGGCCATCACGATGGGCACCGTGCGCGTGGCCTTGCGCGCGGCGAGCACGGCCGGGGTGCCGCGCGTGAGGATGAGATCGACGTTGAGGCCGACGAGTTCCCCGGCGAGATACTCGAACCGCTCGGCACGCCCGCCGGCGGATCGATACTCGAGGATGAAGTGCTGGCCCTCGACGTAGCCGGACTCCCGCATCCCCGCGCGAAAGGCGTCGAGGTTCGCGGTGTTCTTGGCGGCGGCGGTGGTCTCCAGCACCCCGATCCGCCACGGTTTTCCCGCCGGCGGCGCGGCGCCGGCGCCACCGAGACACACGAGGACGATGGCGATCACGAGCCACCATCGGAATGGCGCTCCGTCGTCTGCGAACGGCATGGCGGCACGGTACGGCAGGCGGCCGGCGGGCGTCAATGTCAGGGCCGCCGTCGGGGTCGCGTATCCTACGGGTCGCCGCGATGCCGTCCGGACCGCGGCCGGAGGCCTCATGACCGCTGAAACGATTCGCAATGTCGTGCTGGGGGGCGTGGTGATCACGGCCGCGCTGGTGGTCGCGCTTTCGCTCGGAATCGTGACGCCGCCGCGCCGTGATACCGGTGGGGCGCGGCCCGTCGTGACCGCGGCGGGGAAGGCCGCGCTCGACGACCAGCTCATGGACCTGCAGCTCGTCCCGCTCGAGGAGCAGGCGCCGCCCGCGTTCACGCTCGACGCCCATGACGGCGGGCGGGTGTCGCTCGCCGACTTCAGAGGTCGTCCCCTGATGATCTATTTCTGGGCGTCGTGGTGACCGCACTGCTCGAGGGAGTTACCCTCGACCATCGAGCAGATCCACCGCGACTGGAGCCGCCGCGGGTTCGTGGTGCTCGCGGTGAACATCGACGAGAGTCGTGACGACGTCGCGGCGTGGGTGAAGATTCACGGCGTGACGTTCCCCGTGCTCCTGGATCCGTTCGGCACCCTAACGAAGGCGTACGGCGTCACGGTGACGCCGACGGTGTTCCTCGTCGACCGCGACGGGCTCCTGGTCGCGAAGGCGCTCGGCACGCGGCCGTGGACGGACGCCAGGGGGCGCGCGCTCCTCGGCAACCTGGTGGGATCCTGACATGCGGAGACTCGACGGAAAGGTCGCCATCGTCACCGGCGGCGGCACCGGCATCGGCCGCGCGGCGGCGTTGATGCTCGCCGCCGAGGGCGCCGAGGTCGTGATCGCGGGACGCCGCAAGTCGCCACTCGATGCCGTGGTGAGCGAGATCGAGCGCGCGGGGGGACGTGCCACCGCGCGCGTGACGGATCTGGAGCGTGGCGACGAGGCGGCGGAGCTCGGACGCTGGACGGCGGAGCAGTTCTCGCGCGTGGACGTCCTCGTCAACAACGCCGGGCACTCGAGCCGGGTCCGCAACATCCGATGGGTGAGCCGCGCGGAATGGGACAGCGTGCTCGCGGTGAACCTGACTGCGGTCTACGCGCTCACGCAGGCGGTGCTGCCGTCGATGCTCGCCCGTGGGGAAGGCACGATCGTGACGGTGGCCTCGCTCGCGGCGCTCCGTCCGGGCCTCCTCAGCGGCGCACCCTACGGCGCCGCCAAGGCGGCGGTACGCAATCTCATGGCGTCCGTCCACGCCACGCTCCGCAACTCCGGCATCCGCGCCACGACGATCATGCCCGCCGAAGTCGATACGCCGATCCTCGACCGACGGCCGCAGCCCCCCGACGCGCACGCCCGCGCCACCATGATGAAGCCGGAGGACGTCGCCGCCGCCATCCTGCTCTGCGTGACGCTGCCCGCGCGGACGGTGATCGAGGAAATCGTCATGAGCCCGACCTTCCAGCGCGACGTGACCGCCGACCTCGAGGCCGGACGCCGCGAGGGCGATCCTTCGTCTTCGCGCACCGTGTGAAAGGCGACGTATGAGTGATCCCGGTTCCCCGCCCGATCCTCACCCGCGCCATCGCGCGCGCGTGCGCGACACCGACATGGCGTACGTCGACGTCGGCGCCGGCGCTCCCGTCGTCTTCCTGCATGGCAACCCGACCTCGTCGTATCTGTGGCGCAACGTCATCCCTCATGTGGCGCCGGTGGCGCGCTGTCTCGCGCCGGACCTCGTCGGCATGGGGCAGTCGGGACCCGCGCACGGCGGCTCGTACCGGTTCGTCGATCATGCCCGCTATCTGGATGCCTGGTTCGACGCGGTCGGGCTCACGCGCGACGTGATCCTCGTCGTGCACGACTGGGGTTCGGCGCTCGGGTTTCACTGGGCGCACCGCCATCCTGACCGGGTGCGCGGGCTCGTCTACATGGAAGCGATCGTCAGACCGCTCACGTGGGCGGAGTGGCCGGAGCGGGCGCGATCGATCTTCCAGGCGATGCGTTCGCCGGCGGGTGAGGATCTGGTCTTGCAGAAGAACGTGTTCGTCGAGCGCATCCTGCCCGCGAGCATCCTGCGCACGCTCACCGACGACGAGATGGCGGCCTACCGTCGGCCCTTCGCGGAGGCGGGCGAGGCGCGGCGGCCGGTGCTCACATGGCCGCGGGAGATCCCGATCGACGGCGAACCTCAGGACGTGGCGGCCATCGTGGACGGTTATTCCAAGTGGCTGGCCGCGAGCGCGCTCCCGAAGCTGTTCATCAACGCCGAGCCGGGGTCGATCCTGGTCGGGGCGCAACGCGAATTCTGCCGCACGTGGCCGAACCAGCGCGAAGTGACGGTGAAGGGGAGCCACTTCGTGCAGGAAGACTCGCCGGCGGAGATCGGCGAAGCGGTGGCGGCCTTCGTGCGACAGACGCGGTGACCCTGCACGTCGCCAACGGTGACGTCGCCGCCGGACGGCTGCGCGAGACCGGCCTCGATGGCGATGTCGTCACCCTGATCGATGCGCTGCACGAGGGACCGACCCCGGCCACGCTGTCGCCGGCGCACTGGCGTCTCTGTCGCGCCCGCTTCGTCGCCGACGCCGGGTGGGCGCCGTTCGCGGCGGCCCTTGCGCGCCTCGGCGACGCCGATGCCGCGCTCGACGGCGCCGCGCGCTACAAAGAGGTGGTGCTCTGGTTCGAGCACGACCTCAACTGCCAACTCGCACTCATCCGCGCCCTTACCCGCCTGCGCGACGTCGCCCCCGCCCCGCGCCTGAGCCTGATCTGCATCAACGCGTATCCAGGCCGCCCGGACTTCGCGGGCCTTGGCCAGCTCACTGCGTCCGAGCTGGCGGGGTTGTTCGAGACGCGCGAGCCGGTGACACCGGCTGCGCTCGACCTCGCGCAGGCGGCGTGCGCCGCGTTCTGCGCGCCCGATCCATGGCCGCTGATCGCCGTGTGCGCAAGCGCCACCGATGCGCTGCCGTTTCTTGGTGCCGCCCTTCGCCGCCATTGCCAGCAGTTTCCCGCGCGCGAGACCGGCCTCTCGCGCACGGAGCGGCACATCCTCGACGCGGCCGCGTCAGGGATCATGGACCGCGTGGGACTCTTCCGCGCCGCGCAACGGCGCGAGCCGGCGCCGTTCATGGGCGATACGATCTTCTTCGATCATGTGGCGCGGCTCGCGAGCGGTCGCGCGCCGCTGCTCGCGGGCGCCGATGGCAGTCTCGGCCTCACCGACGCCGGCCGCGACGTGCACGCCGGCCGCGCGGATGTCGTCGATCTGAACGGCATCGACCGCTGGCTCGGCGGCGTGCATCTCCACGGCGACCGCGTGTGGCGCTGGGACGAAGAGCGCGCAACGATCGTGGGGCCGCCGTGGTGAGCAACGCCACGACCGCGCCCGGCTCCAGCGTCCCACGATTTCCGTCACGCCCCTCCACCCGGCCGCGATGCGACGTGTCCCGGCCGCGATCCCGCTCGTCCTCGGGGCACGAACGCTGCCTGCAAGAACCGCTGGACGACCGCCCAGGAGCGAACCCGCGGTGCTGACGGCGTCGCGCGGCGAAGCAGATCTCGTCTCGCCGCCCGGCGCTGTGCTTCGGTCATCCGGTCGCGAGCCAGCGTTTCCAGGACATATGAATCGATCCACATCGTCGTGACCTCCTTCGCGCTCTTCGTCCGCGCTATCGACGGCTGACGAGCGTCACGTCGCCGGACGCTTCATTGACGAAGATCCGAATCGCGACCGGCTTGACGTCGTCGGGGTCCCGCCGCTGGCGTGGCGCTTCGCGGGACTCGAGGTAGTTCAGTCCGAGCTCGAACACGGTGACGACCTCACCCTCGACGCTTCGCTGTCGCGCCCATCCGCCGACGGCGTACGTCTTCGGTGTGTCCCCCGCTCGACCCCACTCCGCGAAGCCCGCCACGTGGCCCTGGCCACCGACGAGATCGACGAGAAGAGCGGCGCGGCGAGCGTGGCCGACGTGGCCGGGCTGCTCCGGAAACACGAGCTCGTAGGCGGCGACCTCGTACGGCACCGCACTCTGGCTCACGAGGCGCGTGCCCTGCACGCGCCGACCGCTGAGCGCGACGTCGTCGTCGGTCTGCGACACGCCGCAGGCGGCCGTGATGAGCCCGAGCATGATCAAGGGCACGACCCGTCCGTGCCGGAGAATCGAGGTGGCGTGTGGCTGCATCGCTGCTCTCCTTTCGTCCAGTGCCCATCTTGAGTAGTGCGCTATGTTTCGATATGAAACACTAGTTTCATCGCACAAGCAAGAGGGTTTTTTAGATCGGCGGGAGGAGCTAGAAAAGCCCGAAACGACGGCTCGTTACACGCAAGCGGGCGGCGGGGCGGCGGGAAGGCCCCCGTTCCGCCGGGCCGTCGTGCGCGCGCACCGCGCCGCGCGTGTTCGACAGGTCGGACGCGGGGGACGACCAGGCGAAGAGTTCCACTTGACAGCGCCGAGTAACTAGTGTTTCGTGACGAAACATGAATCCGAATCGACGGCGAGGCGGTGCCTGACATGCCGCTCCAGCAACTCGGCTTCGTCGAGCTTCCCGCGCATGCGAAACCCGGCGGCTTCGACCATGCCGCCGTGCACGAGGCAACGGGCCGGATCTACGTCGCTCACACGGCGAACGACGCCGTCGACGTCATCGATATCGCCACCGGGAAGTACGTTGGGTCCATCGGGCCGCTGGGAGCGGTCGCGGGTGCGCTGGCGCTGAGCATCCCCGAGCTGATCGTGACGTCGAATCGCGGCGAGAACACGGTCGGCATGTTTCATCCGGACGACATCACGTCGATCGCGAGGATCGCGGTCGGTGTGCGCCCCAACGGCCTCGCGTATGACTCACGCCGTGGCCGAGTGCTCGTGGCTCACGTCGGCGATCCGGCTCTTCCGGGGTCGTGCACGGTGTCGATCCTCGACGTCCACGCCCGCAAGCTCGTGGCGGACATTCCCGTGTCCGGTCGCACGCGATGGACGATGTACGATCCCGTCGCCGACGTCTTTCACGTCAACATCGCGGACCCGCCGCAAATCGTCGTCGTCGAAGCGGCGGATCCGGTCCGCATCCGGCGCGTGGTCGCGATCGCCCCCGCGGGTCCCCATGGCCTCGACATCGACGTCGCGCGACGTCGGCTGTTCTGCGCCTGCGACGCCGGGGTCGTGGTCGAGGTGGATGCCGACAGCGGCGCGGCGCTCGCCACCGAGACCATCGCGGGCGCCCCCGACGTCGTGTTCTTCAACGCGCAGCGAAGCCGGCTGTATGTCGCGATCGGCGATCCGGGCGTGATGGACGTCTTCGACACCAATCCGCTCCGCCGTCACGAGACCATTCCCACCGAAACAGGCGCTCACACCCTCTCGTACGACTCGACCCGCAATATCGTCTGCGCATTCTTGCCGGCGAGCCATCGCGCCGCCGTCTACCACGACGCCGGCTAACCCCCGGTCAGTTCTCGTCGGATTCCGCTCGTCTCCTTGACGATTTAGCGCGCGCGGCGTTAGAGTAATTCGTCACGCGACCGCCTCCCGTCCGCGCCCGGATGGGAGGCGTAGTTTTGCCTGCGTTCGATCCGGGAGGAGGTCCCTGATGCCCGCCGAGGCCGTCGCCGCCCTGTACGGCTCGATGCCCGATCGGCTCGCCAAGGCTCGCACCAAGTTCGGTCGCGCTCTCACTCTCGCCGAGAAGATCCTCGTCGCCCATTGCCACGACTTCGACAGCCAGGAGTGGGAGCGTGGGAAGGCGATTCTGAGGCTCCGGGTCGATCGCGTCTCGATGCAGGACGCCACCGCCCAGATGGCGCTGCTGCAGTTCATGCAGTCCGGCCGCAAGCGCGTGGCGGTACCGTCCACCGTCCACTGCGACCATCTCATCCGGGCGCAGACCGGCAGCGCCGAGGACCTCGCGCGCGCCATCAAGGAGAACGAGGAGGTCTACAACTTCCTCCGTTCCGTGTCGCGCAAGTACGGCATCGGTTTCTGGAAGCCGGGGTCGGGCATCATCCACCAAGTCGTCCTCGAGAACTACGCGTTCCCGGGCGGTCTCATGATCGGCGCCGACTCCCACACGCCCAACGGCGGTGGACTCGGGATGCTGGCGATCGGCGTGGGCGGCGCCGACTGCGGCGAGACGATGGCCGGCCTTCCGTGGGAGGTGCTCCACCCCAAGCTGGTCGGCGTCCACCTCACCGGCAAGCTCTCGGGGTGGACGGCGCCGAAGGACGTCATCACGTACCTCTGCACGCTGCTCACCGTGAAGGGCGGCACCAACAAGGTCATCGAGTACTTCGGCCCCGGCACGGAGTCGATCAGCGCCACCGGCAAGGCGACGATCTGCAACATGGGCGCTGAGCTCGGGGCCACCACGTCGATCTTCCCGTTCGATTCGCGCATGGCGACGTACCTGCGCGCGACCGATCGCGCCGACATCGCCGCGCTCGCCGAGCAGCACCGACAGCACCTGACGGCGGATCCCGAGGCGGAGGCGAATCCGAAGGCGTTCTACGACGAGGTGGTGGAGATCAACCTGGACGAGCTGGAGCCGCACGTCGTCGGTCCCCACTCGCCCGATCTCGGCCGGCCCATCAGCCGGCTCGCCGCCGACGTCAGGGCGAACCGGTGGCCGGCGCAGATCAAGGCCGCGCTCATCGGCTCCTGCACGAACTCGTCCTACGAAGACATGCGGCGCGCTGCCCACATCGCCATGCAGGCACTGAAGGCGGGCCTGAAGGCGAAGACGTCGTTCTGGATCTCGCCCGGCTCCGAGCGCGTGTTCCAGACCATCAAGCGGGACGGGATCGTCGAGACGTTCACGAAGATCGGTGGCACCGTGCTCGCCAACGCGTGCGGCCCCTGCATCGGCCAGTGGAAGCGCTCGGACGTGGGGCCGAACGAGACCAACACCATCGTGTCCTCGTTCAACCGGAACTTCCCCGGCCGCAACGACGGCAGCGCCGCCACGCTCTCGTTCATCACGAGCCCGGATATCGTCACCGCGCTCGCCTTCGCGGGCACGCTCGACTTCGATCCCGTCCGCGACACGTTGCCGGGCCCGGACGGTCGCCCCGTGCGGTTCACGGCGCCGGAGGCGGAAGAGCTGCCGCGCGACGGCTTCGCGCGCGGCGAGGAGGGGTACGAGGCGCCGGCGGCGGATCCGGACTCGGTGCAGGTCGAGATCCCGGCCAACAGCGAGCGGCTTCAAGTCCTCGGCCCGTTCGTGGCGTGGGACGGTATAGATTTCATCGACCTGCCCATTCTCGTCAAGACCAAGGGCAAGACGACGACCGACCACATCTCGCCCGCGGGCCCGTGGCTCCGCTACCGTGGGCACCTCGACAAGATCAGCGACAACATGTTCATGGGCGCCCTCAACGCGTTCACGGGGGAGACGGGCAAGGGGGTGAACCCGCTCACGGGCGCCGCCGGGCAGCCGCTCGCGAAGATCGCGCGCGAGCTCAAGGCGGCGAGCCTGGAGTGGGCGGTGGTGGGCGACGACAACTACGGCGAGGGCAGTAGCCGGGAGCACGCCGCGATGTCGCCGCGCTACCTCGGCTGCGTGGCGGTGATGGTGCGCAGCTTCGCCCGCATTCACGAGACGAATCTGAAGAAGCAGGGCATCCTGCCTCTCACGTTCATCGATCCCCGCGACTACGACCGCTTCGAGCAGGGCGATCGCGTGAGCATCGCCGGTCTCTATGCGCTCGAGCCGGGCAAGCCGGTGACGGTGCAGATCAAGAAGGCGGACGGCCGGGTGGAGGAGATCAAGGCCAGCCACAGCATGACGCGCGAGCAGATCGCGTGGTTCAAGGCGGGCTCCGCCCTGAACGCCGGGCAGCCCGTGGATCCCTCGACAGGGGCCAAGGCGAACCTGAGCGACGTGAAACTCGAAGCGACCGACACGCGGGCAAAACCACGAGGGAACGTATAAATGGCGGGCAAGGTGACGGTGCCGAAGGGCGAGAAGATCACGATCGAGCACGGCAAGCTGCGCGTGCCCGACCATCCCATCGTCGCCTTCATCGAAGGCGATGGCACCGGCCCCGACATCTGGAAGGCGGCGGTGCGGGTGCTCGACGCCGCCATCGAGCAGTCGTACCGCGGTCAGAAGAAGATCGCGTGGGTCGAGGTGTACGCGGGCGAGAAAGCGCAGGCGGTCTACGGCAAGGATTGTCCGCCGAATCTCCTGCCCGCGGAGACGCTCGACGTCATCCGTGAATACCTGGTCGCCATCAAGGGCCCGCTCACCACGCCCGTGGGCGAGGGCTTCCGCTCGCTCAACGTGACGCTGCGCCAGGTCCTCGACCTCTACGTGTGCCTGCGCCCGGTGAAGTACTTCAAGGGCGTGCCGTCGCCGGTGAAGCGGCCGGACAAGGTGGACATGGTGATCTTCCGGGAGAACACGGAGGACATCTACGCCGGCATCGAGTGGGAGCAGGGGACGCCGGAAGCGAAGAAGGTCGTCGATTTTCTCGTCCGAGAGATGGGCGTCAAGCAGATCCGCTTCCCGCAGACGTCGTCGATCGGGGTCAAGCCGATCTCGAAAGAGGGCTCGGAGCGGCTGATCCGTGCCGCCATCCGCTACGCCATCGAGAACAATCGGAAGAACGTGACGCTCGTCCACAAGGGCAACATCCAGAAATACACGGAAGGCATGTTCATGAAGTGGGGCTATGCGCTCGCCAAGCGCGAGTTCGGCGACCGCACCGTGAGCTGGGAGGAATCCGGCGGCAAGCCGCCCGCGGGCAAGATCCTCATCAAGGACGCCATCACGGACGCCTTCCTGCAGCAGATCCTCACACGTCCGGACGAGTTCGACGTGATCCCGTGCCCGAACCTCACCGGCGATCTGCTGTCCGATGCGCTCGCCGCTCAGGTCGGTGGCATCGGCATCGCGCCCGGCGCCAACATCAACTACGAGACCGGGCACGCGCTCTTCGAGGCCACGCACGGCACCGCACCGAAGTACGCGGGACAGGACAAGGTGAACCCGGGCTCGGTGATCCTCTCCGGCGAGATGATGCTCCGCTACATGGGCTGGACGGACGCTGCCGACCGCATCATCACGGGCCTCGAGAAGACGATCCAGTCGAAGGTGGTGACGTACGATTTCGCGCGCCTCATGGAGGGCGCCAAAGAGGTGAAGTGCTCGGAGTTCGGGACGGCGATCATCAAAAACATGGCGACCCTCTAGGGGCGCCCGGGAGAACGGCATGCAGGTGGGCAAGGCCGAGGTGCTGAGCGTCCGCCACTCCCGTCCCAAGATCAGCGTCGTGGGCGCCGGCAACGTGGGCGCGTCCGTCGCCCAGTACGCGGTGGAGAAGGAGCTCGGTGACGTCGTTCTCGTCGACGTCATCGAGGGCATCCCGCAGGGCAAAGCCCTCGATCTCGCCCAGGCCGGGCCCATCCATCGCTACGACTCCACGATCGTGGGCAGCAACGGCTACGACGAGACCGCGGAGTCCGACGTCGTCGTGATCACGGCCGGGCTCGCCCGCAAGCCGGGGATGACCCGCGATGACCTGCTCTTCAAGAACGCCGAGATCGTGTCGAGCGTGGTGGAGCAGGTGGTGCGCCGGTCGCGGAACGCCATCCTCATCCTCGTCACCAACCCGCTCGACGCCATGGTGCAGCTCGCGTGGAAGAAGTCGGCGTTCCCGAGCGAGCGCGTGATCGGCATGGCGGGTGTCCTCGATTCGGCGCGGTTCCGCACCTTCATCGCGCAGGAGCTCCGCGTCTCCGTGGAGAACGTGACCGCGTTCGTTCTCGGCGGCCACGGGGACACGATGGTCCCGCTCCCGCGCTACTCGACGGTGGCGGGGATACCCATCACCGAGCTCCTGCCCAAGGAGAAGATCGACGCTCTCGTGCAGCGTACCGCGAACGGCGGCGCCGAGATCGTCGCCTTCCTCAAGAGCGGGAGCGCGTACTACGCGCCCGCCGCCTCCGCCGTGGAGATGGTGGAGGCGATCCTCAAGGACAAGAAGAAGATCCTGCCCTGTGCCGCGTACCTCGACGGCCAGTACGGCGCACGCGGCCTCTACGTCGGCGTGCCCGTGAAGCTCGGACGGGCCGGCGTCGAGCAGGTGATCGAGATCAAGCTCACGCCCGAGGAGCAGGCCGCCTTCGACAAGTCGGCGGCCGCCGTGCGCGAGCTCGTCGATAAGCTCAAGCTGTAACCCGAACCAGGAAGGAGCAACACCATGCAGGCCATGCCCACGGGCTTTCACACGGCGACGCCTGCGCTCGCCGTCCGTGACGGCGCCAAGCGGCAACAGCAGTAGGACGGGAGCGATGCGCGACGTCCACGTCTCCTCCATCACGGACGCGGTGAAGAAGCTTTGCATGGAGGCGAACTGGAATCTGGAGCCGGACATGCTCCGCGCGTTCGACCGCGCGCTCACCACGGAGCGGTCGCCCGCCGGCAAGCAGGTCCTCCAGATCCTGAAGGACAACGCGAAGTTGGCGGCCACCAAGCGCATCCCGTACTGTCAGGACACGGGATTCGTGGTGTGCTTCGTGGAGCTCGGCCAGGACGTGCACGTCACCGGCGGCGCCCTCTACGACGCCATCAACGAGGGCGTGCGGCAGGGGTACAAGGAAGGCTACCTGCGCGCGTCGATCGTGCGCTCGCCGTTCGATCGCGTGAACACCGGTGACAACACCCCCGCCGTCATCCACGTGGACGTCGTGCCCGGGGCGGCGTTGAAGCTCATGATCATGGCCAAGGGCGGCGGCTGCGAGAACCGTTCCAAGTACAAGATGCTCACGCCGGCGGAGGGCATCGCCGGCGTGAAGGACTGGATCATCGAGTGCGTGAAGACGGCGGGGCCCGACGCCTGCCCACCGCTCATCCTCGGTGTCGGCATCGGGGGGACGTTCGAGCAGGCGGCGCTGCTCTCGAAGAAGGCGCTCTTCCGCGAGCTGGGGACGCCGAACCCGGATCCCGTCGTGGACGCGCTCGAGCGCGAGCTGCTCGACAAGGCGAACCGTCTCGGCATCGGCCCCCAGGGGTACGGGGGCGACACGACGTCGTTCGGGATCCACATCCTCACGTACCCGTGTCACATCACGTCGCTCCCGGTCGCCGTCACCATCGAGTGCCACGCCCATCGCCATAAAGAGGTGACGCTGTGATCCGTGACGGCGGGGACGGCATCAAGGACATCACGACGCCGCTCTCGGACGCGGACGTGCAGGCGTTGCAGGCGGGCGACCGGGTGCGGATCACGGGGACCCTCTACACGGCGCGCGACGCCGCGCACGGCCGGCTCTTCCCGCTCATCGAGAAGCGCGAGCCCCTGCCCATAGACGTCAAGGGACAGATCATCTACTACACGGGGCCGTCGCCGGCGCGGCCGGGCGACGTCGTGGGATCGATCGGGCCCACTACGGGTGGACGGATGGACAAGTTCACGCCGGCCCTGCTCGAGCTCGGGCTCAAGGGCACCATCGGCAAGGGTGCGCGCTCGCAGCCGGTGAAGGACGCGCTCCGGCGCTTCAAGGGCGTCTACTTCGGCGCGATCGGCGGCGCGGGCGCGGTGCTGTCGCAGTTCGTGAAGAAGGTCGAGGTCGTGGCGTACGAAGATCTGGGAACCGAAGCGATCCGGCGCCTCGAGGTGGACGGGTTTCCCGCCATCGTCGTCAACGACTGTCACGGCGGCGACCTCTATCAGGACGGGATGAAGGCCTATGCGAGGGAGTCGTGAGAGGTCGATCCCCGGCGGCCGTGGTGATGGCCGTGCTCGCGACGGCCGCCTGCGCCACGGACCCGAGCAAGGACACGAGCCTGCAGCGCATGGACGTCGATTACGCGTTTGCGCCGGAGCACAAATGCCTGGGCGTGTCGCCGGAGATCCGATTGCGCCACGTCCCCTCCGCCACCGCGACGTACGACGTCAAGATGACCGATCTCGACGCGCCGAGCTTCCAGCACTGGTCGCAGACCATCCCCGCCACGGGGCCGGTGATCCGGGAGGATGCGGGGCGGACGGAAGGCGGCGTCCGCTACTACGGGCCCTGTCCGCCGGCGGGCGACCATCGCTACCAGATCGAGGTGGTCGCGCGCGATGCCAACCAGAACGCGCTCGCCTATGGCGAGAAGACGATCATGACGGGACGCTGACATCTTGAGAACGCTACGGATGCTCGGACGGATATTTTTGGATGAGCGCGGGCACGTCGTCGGTCAGGCGCGTCCGCCCATCGCCGCCCCCACGCTGCGCCGGGACACCTGGTGGCTCCAGCCCGTCATCGTGGTCCTCGTGCTCGGGGGCTTCATCGTCTACTCCACCTGGGCGGCGTTCCAGAACGCGTACTACTTCGCGCCGCCGTATCTGTCGCCGTTCTATTCGCCCTGCATCTCGAAGTCGTGTCTGCACTCGACGTTCGGCTACGGACTGCCCGACGTCACGTTTCCCGTGATCGGAATATTGTCCCCCGCGTTTCTGATTCTCTGGGGGCCCGGGCTCTTC
>Ga0114129_10001448_pt1 | contig 32015 bp, 21 predicted proteins | sample RhiMetdeltSRZDD1_FD_80071 | JGI IMG/M metagenome (GOLD analysis project Ga0114129, IMG submission 80071) | Populus rhizosphere microbial communities from Tennessee, USA - Rhizosphere MetaG P. deltoides SRZDD1 (version 2) (version 2) | ecosystem: Host-associated > Plants > Roots > Rhizosphere >...
AATACCGGAGAGCGTTGCCTGGCACGCCTGGAGGCGCGTGCCTGCGATGTTTTGCTGCTGGACAATCATCTGCCGGACATGGAAGGGACTGATGTTCTGAAACAGGTGGCGCTGAGGGAGATCCCGGTGCCCGTCGTGATGGTGACGGGCGTGGGAGATGAGACGCTCGTGGTGCAGGTCCTTCGGCTTGGCGCGTCGGACTACGTGTCGAAACAACACTGGAACTACCTGGCGAAATTGCCGGTGGTGTTGAGACAGGCCGTGACCGAATACCGGCGGCTGCAGGCGCGCTCACAGGTCGTCGGCCGAGGGCCACGACGCATCCTCTACGTCGAGCGACATCCAGCAGACATCGACCTGACGCGAACGCATCTTGCGGAGGTCGCGGCGCATTTCACGATCGATGTGGTCCACACCGCCCGGGAGGCGCTGGCAGTGCTGCCAAAGGACAAGATCGACTTGGTCCTTGCCGACCTGCGGCTGACGGATATGAATGCGCTGGAACTGTTGCGCGAGATGAAACAACGCGATCTGGGGGTGCCGTTGATCGTCATCACCGGAAAGGGCGACGAGCACGTGGCAGTGGCGGCATTGAAGCTGGGCGCTTCCGACTACATTGTCAAGCGTGAGAATTATCTGACGCAGCTGCCTTACGCGATCGAGAATGCCATTTTCCGCTCACACCTCGCGCAGGCCAATGAGCGCTTGCAGATCGAGCTGGCTGAGCGCGAGCGGCTCGCGACCGAAAACACTCGCCTGTTGCAGGATGCTCAGGCGGCGCTACGCGCGCGCGACGAGTTCCTCGCTGTTGCGGCGCACGAGATCCGTGGACCGCTGACGGCTATACGCCTGGGGATCCAGAGCCTGCAGAAAGGGAAGCTACAGACATTCGCGTTCCCGAAGGTGTTCGACATCATCGAGCGTGAAGACCGGAAGCTCGCCCAATTCGTCGACGAGTTGCTGGATCTGGGACGCGTTCGCGCAGGAACGTTTCAGTTCACACTCGAGGAGGTCGACCTCGAGGAGGTGGTCCGCGAAGTCGTCTCCCGATTCGGTGCAGAGCTGGCGCAATCGGGTTCATCGGTCTTCATTACCACCGAAGGTCGGCTCGTCGGCCAGTGGGACAGGTCCCGCCTCGGTCAAGTTGTCAACAACCTGTTGTCGAACGCGGTCAAGTTTGGTTTGGGCAAACCCATTGACATCGCGATCACCGCAAACGAGGCCTGGGCGACGCTGCGCGTCAGAGATCGCGGCGCGGGCATTCCCCAAGAGCTGCAGGAGCAGATCTTCGAGCCGTTCCACCGCGAGCAGTCGGTTCGCAATTACGGCGGCTTGGGTTTGGGCCTGTATATCGTACGGACGATCGTCGACGGTCTCGGTGGTCGCCTGGGTGTCGAGAGTGAGCCCGAGGCTGGCTCGACGTTGGTCGTCGAGTTGCCCAAAGCAAGACACCCGTAATGCCTGCGAACCGACACATCCTGGTCGTGGATGACGATGAGGACATCCTGACGCTGGTGTGTCTCGTCCTCGAGTCGGAAGGGTATCGACCTACTCCCGCCAGAGACGGGATGGAAGCACTCCAGATTCTCAATGAGCGTGAACTTCCGTCGTTGATCCTCTTGGACATCATGATGCCAAGGATGAATGGAGTAGAGCTGGCGTTCGCCCTCAAGGCATCGCCTCGGTTCTCGACCATTCCTCTGATAGTCATGTCAGGGGACAACAACGCTCGTGAGAAGACCCGCACATGCTGTGCCCATGCTTGCCTGGTGAAGCCGGTCGATCTCGATCTGTTGCTGAGCACCGTGCAGCAGTTCACGTAGCCGGAGCGTCGCGCGTCGCTACTTCTTCGGAAACTTCGGGTCTGCCTTGATCTCGCGGATCTGCAGGATGTGCCGCTGCTCGTGCGTGGAAATCAGCAGCGCCCACTGATACGCGTCACATCCCTGGCGCGGCACGATGTGGCTCCGCAAGTCGTCACGCGTCGTCTTGACGTATTGCAGCAGCCGATCGTGATGCTGGCGGTACGCATCGAGGGCGGCGCGCAGATCGCGCAATTTTCCGGTCGGCCGTTCCGTTGGAATCGCCTGCTCCCGCCGCGTACGGTCGATGCCATACCAGAGGACGTCCGCATCGGTCATCGCGCTTGTCCGACCGCCGGCTGGCTGCTTCAGCGCCGACTGCAAGTCCTGCGAGTAGATCGGCGCAACGACGACGAGGTGTTCGACAACTTCTGCGATGGTCCACGCGTTCGGCTCGCGCCGGAAATCGATCTGGGCGGCGGTCAGGCCGGTCAGTTCGTCAGCCAGCCATGCCGCGGTCATCTCGAGATGCGCGACGAGGTGCTGACGTTCGATGTCCGTCATCGCTCCCGCCGCTGGCAAGCTCGCGCACACGAACCACGCGAGAACGGTTAGGGCTGTGGCTCTGAACATGTCCGCAGGATACTCCCAAGCTGAGATCGTGGGATGGTCGCATCTGGGCTCGTCGTGCGTTCCAATTGTGTCCGGATCCGCGAAGCGTCGTCCCACGGCCGCCCACACGGGAGCGCACGTCGCTATTCCTGATTGAGTGCGGGAACGGCACGGGCGTTGCTCATTCTGACGCGTTCGAAGCGCATGAACAGTTTCTTTCAAGACGTGCAGGTGGCTGTCCGACAGATTGGCCGGCAGCGCGCGTTCTCCACAATCGTCATCGTCACGGTCGCGCTGGGTGTTGGCGCGACCACGACGTTCTTCTCGATTCTCAATGCGTTCGTGTTCCGTCCGCTGCCGTATTCAGATCCCGCGCGACTGATCTCGGTGCACGCTGCGGATCCGGTCCGCGCGCACAGGTCAGAACTGAGGTACGAAGCGTTCAGCGGGCTGTCACAGAGCGGCGCTCTGTTTCGCTCAGCCGTCGCGTATGCGTCCCGCGACTACAACGCCAGCGGAGCGCGAAGCGCCGTCCGCGCGACCGGCACCGAGGTGTCGGGGGATCTTTTCGGCCTTCTTGGCGCCTCGTTCGCCGTCGGCCGGCCGTTTCTGCCGGAAGACTTCCGCTCGACGACACCGGTGGCTGTGATCGGTCATGCATTCTGGGTGCGCCACTACGCCCGAGATCCATCGGCTGTCGGGAGCACGCTCGTGCTCGACGGACGCGCCTATCAAATCGTCGGCGTCGCGCCGGAGACGTTCGCCTTTCCACACGACACGGACATCTGGCTGCCGTTTGCTTTGGGATCTGGTTCCCTCGCGGGGCGCCGCGTCGAGGTCGTTGCAAGGCTCCAGGACGGCGTGACGGTCGAGCAGGCGAACGCCGCGATGGCGGGGATGTCGGTCGACGCTGGACCTGCGAACGATCCGCGACATGCGGAGTGGCGTATCGGGTGCGCCGCGCTTCGCGACTCGATGACGTCCTCGAAACATCGAAATGTCATCGGCGCGCTCTTGACGGCGACATTCGTCGTTCTGCTGATCGCCTGCGGGAATCTCGCCGGGCTGCTGCTGGCTCACCTGAACGGCCGGCGGCACGAAATCGCGGTGCGTGCGGCGCTCGGCGCGCGCAGGAGCCGGATCGTTGCGCTGCTGCTGATCGAAAGCCTGGTGCTGGCAATCGCGGGCGGTGCCTGCGGAACGCTCCTCGCGCAGTGGGGCATCGACGTATTTGGAGCGACGCTCGGAAAGCCAGATGGCATGGGATGGCTCAACTACGGCATCGACGGACGGGTCCTCCTGTTTGCGCTCCTCGCCTCGTCCGTCACGGCCGTCCTCTTCGGGCTTGCGCCGGCGATCGGCGCAACGCGCGTGGACCTGCGCTCTGTTCTCCAGGAGGATGAGCGAGCGGTGGGCGGCGCCCCACGCGGTCAACGATTGCGCGTCGCTCTTGTCGCGGCGCAGGTCGCGGTGTCGCTCGGACTCATTGCGGCCGCTTCGTCCATCGTCGCCAGCTCGCTGGGTCTCGGCAGCTACGATCCCGGGTTCGATCGTCAAGGACTCGCCGTTCTGCATTTGACCCTGGCGGGGTCTGCTTACGACAGTGCGTCCGCACGGATGGCGTTCGTGCGGAGCGCCCTCGAGCGCCTCGGCTCTTTACCCGGAGTGAGCGCCGCGACCGCAGCGAGTCACGTGCCGCTGGCGGACCGCGACGTGCCGTATTCAGACGTCTTCTTCGAGGGCTCTGACGCGAACGCTCCACGCGTGTCGGCCAGCCTGCGGTTCGTAGCAGGCAGCTACGTACGGACGTTGGGCATACCAATCCGAAACGGCCGGACATTCTCGGATGCAGAGGCCCTGGATCCCCGCACGCCGATGGTGCTGGTCAACGAGACACTCGCGCGACGGCTCTGGCCCGCTGCGGATCCGATTGGCCGACGGCTGCGATTGTCGGGATCCCCGACTGCCGACGTCTGGTTCACCGTGGTGGGTGTCGTCGGCGACGTGTGGGTGCGGAATCCCGGCGACTCGGGCAGCCAGATCTACCTGCCGCTGGCACACTCGCGTGACATCAGTGTCGTGATGCGGGCCGCGCACGATCCGGGAGCGCTTCTGTCGCCCGCCCGGCGCGCGATCGCGACGATCGACGGCGGACTCCCTGTCACGACGCGCACGATGGACGACGTTTTTGCGTGGTATGCGGGCGATCGGCGGTTGCAAGGATTCGTAGTTGGTTCACTTGGGCTGGTCGCGTTGCTGCTGGCGAAGCTCGGAGTCTTCGCCGTCATGGCGCTCCTGGTGGCGCAGCAGCGTCGAGAGATCGCGATACGCCTCGCCCTTGGATCGTCGACCGATGCCGTTCGCCGCCTGGTCCTCGGCCGCGGACTGCGCGTGGCGCTCGGAGGCATCGGCGTCGGATTGATCTTGGCGATCGCGATGACGATGTTCCTCTCGTCGATCTTTTATGGTGTGCGGCCGGTCGACTTGCGCACCGTGGCGGGATCCGCTGCGGTTCTGGCCGTCAGCGCGCTCTTCGCTTCGTGGTGGCCGGCCCGGCGCGCGATGAAAGTTGACCCGATGGCTGTACTACGGAACTGAAAGGTGCGGGCTCGGCGTATCGATCCTCGAATGTCATAATCCGCCAGTGCAGCACCCCAACGGAATCCCGAAAAGATCGTGAACAAGGTCGTCACGCGTCGACGCTGGGATCGATGAACTGCTGATCCTACCGCCGCGAACGTGCTTCTACGGAAGCAACACGACCGGCGCCGATTCGACGGCCGAAGAACAGTCTGATCCCCTGCCACAGGAGGAAAACCGAAAGGACTCCACACGTCGCACCCCAAAACCAGTACGGCAGCAACAACGCGTCTGCCATGACGGCGACATCCGAAGGGGCCCTCCCGACGCTGGTGATGGCCGTCGGCGTGAACAGGTAGTCGCTTCGAGCGAACACCGACAACGCGAGTTGCACGGCGACGAGGATGACGACGGCCTGCGACGCGTGCGGCATCCGCAGCGCGACGAGCAGGAGCACCGAGCCGAGAAGCACCGTGAACAGCACGCCGAACGGGTTGCGGACCAGAACCAGCGCAATCATGCAGAGGGCGGTGCCAAGAATGCCGAGTGACGTTCGCGCCCGCCGTTCGACGCGGCCCACCGCGAGCAGCAAAAAGGCCGCAATCGCCGGCCCGAGGAGTCCCGCCGCCGCGACGGCTGCAGTAGCTACCCGGCCGAATGCGCCACTCCAGATGGCTGCACCGCTCGCATCCGGGTAGATGCGGAGCGCATGGAAGTTTCCGCCTAGAATCGCGGCCGCCACGCCGTGGCCCAACTCGTGAGCCAGCGTCGATGTCAGAACGAGCGGCCACGCGATAGCGCGCCCGAACGGAATCGCGTAGAGGAACGCTGTAACGAGAACGCTGACACCGAAGATTCGGCGCGCGCGATTGCGTGGACCGATGGTCATGCGCTGATCCGTCTTCTTATCGCTATCTCAATCCCGACTGAACGCCTGGCGGCTGGCACGGCGCGTTCAGTCTGCGTTCAACCGCAGTGCTGTGACGTCCATCGGCAGCTCGTCCTCGAATGTGAGATTCACGAGCCGTGCATTGCGTGTTCGACGACGGCAAAGTAAACCGGCCGGGATGCCGACGATCAGCGCAATCACCGGCACCGTGCGCGGATGCGCCAGGCTGACTCGAAGAACACTGCCCGCCAGCCACGTAAAGAGCACGTAGGAACCAACTGCTTTCACGAACACGTGCGGAACGAAGCCTTTGCCCGGAATATAGCTGCACGTGAACGGGATGCGGTGCCACTCGAGCGTCAGCAACTCGACGAGCAACCACCCGATTAGCCACTCGACAGTCACGAGCACGACGACGGAGGAGCCGAGCAGCCACCACTGCAGTGGGGCGACGACTGCGATTGGCAGCGCGACACCGAGCCCGAAGACGGTTCGGAGACCTCCGGCAACTGCATCGCCTCGAGTCGCGACCTCCTCAGTCATCCGGAATATCCAGTTCGCGCGGAGGTCGAGCGGCAGCGAGAGCGTGAGCCGGACGGCCGGGGTCGCCAGGAATGCGAGCGCCATCGGTGCCCAGATCAGAGCCGAAATCGTCGTCGCGGTCGCGCGAGTGTCGCTTGCGAGCGGCCGGACGTTCGCCGCGAGAAGCCCGTTGACCATGAACCCGCCGGCGGCGGCAAGCAAGCCGACGATGACGCCCTGGTGAAGGACGCTTCGTCTCAGCGTGATCGAGACGAATTGCTGAATCGCGGCCCTTACTGACGCGGAACCGATCGCGCGTCGCACGCGCGGCCGCGATCGAACAGGACGCGGGTTACCCGGATGCAGCGTGACTCGATCGAAGCGGTAATAGAGCAGTACGTAGCTGCCGACCGAAAGAGTCATGACGACGAGTGTTGCACCGATCGCTTCGGCGGCGAGCGTCGTCCGGGTAGCGTCACCCATCAGCACCCGTTCCAGGCCCACGAACCACGCCGGCGGCGCCCATTGAAGCCACCACGCATCCGCCGCAAACGCCTGTGCGGTCCCTGGCAGTCGCACGACGAACGGCAACGTGAGGACGAGGACGCCGAAAGTGATGCTTCTGGCGGCAGCCGAGAACGTCAGCAGTCGGGCGCGCGGCGCAAGGATCACGAGGAGCCCCTGGACGGCAACGATTGCCAAGGCCGCGAAGAGGCTCGCCATCGCGCTCGAGATCGCAAAGGCCGACGCATACGAGATCGGCGAACCAGTCTTCGCGGCGACGAACAGGGTGAGCGTGATGAGCGGCAGCAGCGAGACGTGTGCGCCCACCACGAACAGCCCGCAAAAGAGCAACAGCGCGCCCAGCTTCGCGCCAAAGATCGTCCGGCGCGAGAGAGGTTCTGCCATCAGAATGCGGTAATCGATCTCGTCCGGGAACAGCGACTGGCCCGCAAAGCCGCAGGCTGCCGCGACCATCCACATCGGGAGCGCCATGAGGAATGCGTGATCGGCAACGACCGCTCGCTCGAACGCCTCCACGGGTCCCGCCGCGAGATTCGCGTACTTGGTCATGAAGACGCGCACGAGGAGGAGGCCGAGACCGATCGCCACTGCGACGATTCCCAGCAGCGCACGCTTGAGCGAGTCGACGCCCTCGTCCGAGAGGAATCCGAGGTCGAACAATGACGTGAAGAAATGTCGCGTCAACACGACGGCCGGCCGATACCGCACCGCTCAGCCTCCCGAAATCGTATCGAGAATTCTTCGCGCGAGCGGCTCGTAGTCATCCTGTTGCGTCACGCGGGCGAACGTCTCCTCCAGCGACCCGACGCCCTCTCGATCGAAGTCGGCGACGCGGCGCTCCATCACGACCCGTCCTGCCGACAGCACGATGACGCGCGAGCACAGTTTCTCGACCATGTCGAACCGGTGCGTGCTGAAGAAGATCATCCGGCCCCGGTGTGCGAGCAGCCGAAGCAGCGTCCGCAGGAGCAGCCCGGCGTTCACGTCGAGACCGGAAAACGGTTCGTCCAGCACGAGAAGGTCGGGATTGTGGAGGAGCGCTGCTGCGATGAGCACGCGCTGCCGCATGCCCTTCGAGAACGCCGTCATCGACTTGTAGCGGCTGTCGTGCAGTTGAAGGATCTGGAGGAGTGCGGGAATCCGGGCCTCGAGCGTCGGCTGCGCGAGCCGTCGAAGCCGTCCGACGAGCGTCAGGTACTCGAAGGCCGTCAGATGTGCATAGAGTGAAGGCTCCTCGGGTACGTACCCGATGCGACGCTTGTAGGCAATCGGGTCGTCCGATGCGACGATGCCGTCGAGCGAAATAGAGCCGGCGGTCGGCTCCAGCAGTCCAACCACCAGGTTGACCGTGGTGCTCTTGCCCGATCCGTTGGGGCCGAGGTATCCCACGATCTCGCCAGGGTGAAGATCGAAGCTGACACGATCGAGCGCCAGCAGTCCCGCATAGCGCTTCGTCAGCCCGCGTGCCCGCAGCATGGGCTACCGGCGACCGCGGCGGATCGGCCGCACCGCCCAGAGCGTGAGGGCGATCGTCGTCGCGATCAGGAAGACCGACGTCGTCGCAACGAGCACGATGCCCATCATCTCGCCATGCGCCGGATCCGAAGGGATCTGGAACGTCGCGTATCGGGCGAGCGTCGCGAGCCCTTCGGCCAGCGCCAGCGCAGCGACGACGGAAATGACGGCGATGACAGGCAGGCCGCTACGTGCCCATTGGACGGCCGCCGTCCGTACGAGATCGACCGTCATGACCAGCCGCAGCCACCAGAGCCCGCCAGCACCACGGGTCGATGCCTCGTCGCGCGCCTCGTCGAAGTCTCGACTCATTTCGTCCGCGTACTCGCGTCGAAAGCCGGACGGGCACAGCCAGAGTGCTGCTCGATACAGTCCAGAGTCGAGTGAGCGCAAGGGCGGCAGAGACATAGAGCTACCCCTTCGCCCCCCGGGGCTGGATACGGCGAGCACGCGCGACCGTGAGGAGTGCGCCGAGCCGATCGATTTCGGCTTTGAGCGCCTCGCGGCCGCCGCGAGTCAGCCTGTAATACCGTCGCCGCGCGTCGATCGCGCCCGCCGGCGCCTCCGTTTCCTGCACCCAGCCCGCCTCCATCAGCCGTTGCAGCGTCCCGTAAATCGTGCCCGGACCAAAGCGAAGCTGGCTGGCCGACTGGCGCTGCACGTCCTTCAATATCGCGTAGCCGTGACGCTCGCCGCTGGCGAGGGCGAGCAGGACGTGGATGACGGCTGGGGTGAGCGGCGGCATATTCCTGTGACAGGTATATCCGTGACAGAAATAGTTTGTCAAGCCGGCGGATGGGATCCGCAGGGCTGGCCGATCGCAAACGACGCCCACGGTTCAGGGCGTTCGGATCTCGAGGCGGTAGTCGGGAAGGCCGGCGCGATCCGAGAATGATGTCAGGCGGAACGCGCGCGCGAAGGCATCCGAGCGCGCCCAGGCCGCGGTATCGGGCGAGCTCTCGATAAAGCGACCGCTGTCGCTCGCGCTGAAAATGCGCGGCAACGGCGACGCGCCACGGGCGTCGGCGATCCAGTATTCGCGAATACCGGCTGCCTCGTAAGCCGCGTACAGATCATGCAGATCCTTCTTCACCGAACTGTTGCTCACGACTTCGAGGACCCAGTCCGGTGACCCAAGCAGTTCCGTCGATCGCTCGGGATTGATTCGCACGCGACCGTTCTCGAATGACTCCCACAGTACGAGAAATCCGTCAGGTTCAGTCGACAGGTCGAACGCGACGTCGGTGAACCAGCTCGGGGGTATGTAGTACCGACCCAGATTGAAGTCCCGAACGAGCGTCGACACCACGCGATTGATCTCGCCCGAGACCGGTCCGTGCGTGCGATGATCCTGCAGGCTCAGTTCGATGTGGACCCTGCCGTGCGCGAATGAGACGCGCGGGCTCTGCTCGTCGAGTGTCGCGACCCAACCGCGAAAACCCTCGAAAGTCCCGACTGACATCGGAATCTCGAGCCCTTCGATCGTAATGGTGGCCGCCTCCATACATCCGTGATTATAGCCCCGAGGCGGGTCTTGACGATGGCGGCCGCGCGCATCATGCTTGCGGTCAAGCCATACGGAGTGCCCGAACAGCCCCATGATTCTCCAACAGTTCTATCTGAATTGCCTGGCGCACGCCTCGTACGTGATCGCCGACGAGCAGACGCATGTCGCGGCTGTCGTCGATCCGCAGCGGGATATCGATCAGTACCTGGCCTTCGCCGCCGAGCACGGTCTGCGGATCGCGCACGTCTTTCTCACGCATTTCCACGCTGACTTCATCGCGGGACATCTCGAGCTCCGTGATCAGACTGGTGCCACGATCTATCTGGGCGCCGCTGCTCAGGCCGAGTACGAGTTCACGCCGCTGCGGGATGGCGATGTCGTGGAATTCGGGCGTGTGCGGCTGCGGACGCTCGAAACGCCCGGCCACACAGCCGAATCGATTTCCCTGACCGTCTACGATCTCGATCGCAGCGAGACCGAGCCACAGGCAGTTCTTACCGGTGACACGCTGTTCATCGGCGACGTTGGCCGTCCGGATTTGCGTGTCGCGCTCGGCTGGTCGGCCAGCGCGCTGGGCGAGCGGCTCTATGACTCAGTACGCAACAAGCTGCTCGCCTTACCCGACCAAACCAGCGTGTATCCCGCTCATGGCGCCGGATCGTTGTGCGGCAAGGCGCTGAGCCGCGAAACGGTGTCGACGATTGGGGAGCAGCGTCGCTCCAATTACGCGCTCCAGCCGATGAGCAAGCAGGCGTTCATCGAGCTCGTGACCGCCGATCAGCCCGACGCGCCACCGTACTTCACGTACGACGCCGTGTTGAACAGCAAACGGCGGCCGACGCTCGACGAGGCACTCGAGCGCGTCAAACCACTGACGCTCGACCAGGTGCTCGCGCTGCAGTCGGTCGGCGCGCAGATTCTCGATACGCGCGACCCGGTGGAGTTTGCGGCCGCCCACCTGGCTGGCAGCATCAACATCGGTCTTGGAGGGCAATACGCCACGTGGGCAGGGACCGTGTTGAGCCGCGAGCATCCCATTGTCATCATCGCGGATCCTGGCCGCGAACAGGAGTCGGCGACGCGCCTCGGCCGCATCGGCTTCGATCACATCGTCGGCTATCTTGGCGACGGCCTTGGCAGCGTCGCATCGCGTCCCGCGCTGACGACATCGACGGAGCGCTTGAGCGCGCAGGTCGCGTCAGAGCGTCTGAGCGGGGGACCGCGCGACAACGCGCCGCTGACGCTCGACGTGCGCACGGCCGCCGAGCGCCAGCAGAAACGCATCAGCGGGAGCATGAGCGTGCCGCTCAATCATCTCGTCGAGCGGCTCCCGGAGCTCCCAACCGATCGGCCGCTCATCGTGCACTGCGCGGGCGGGTATCGATCGTCGATCGCTGCAAGTCTGCTGCAGCGGCATGGGTTCACCGAGGTCAGCGAGATTGCCGGCGGCATCACGGCATGGGAGGCCGCCAGGTTGCCGCTGGAAGCGGGCCCACTCGGCTGAGAGCTGCGTGTCGAAGCTCAGACGGGTCGGCTCGCGGTTCATGGTGGTCCTCTATTCGTGACCAAGCGCGGCGAGCGGATCGACCTTGGTCGCTCGGTGTGCCGGGATTGACGCGGCCAACGTCGCCACGATCGCAAGAGCGCGGCGACGCCAATGAATGTCGTGGGATCGAGCGGTGTGAGCCCGAAGAGCATGCCGCGGGCGTATCGGGTCAGCGCCGCAGCACCTGCCAGGCCGAGCCCGATGCCGGCGGCGGTCAGCGTGGTCGTCTGTCCAAGCACCAGCCTCAGCAGGTGCGCGCGACGCGCGCCGAGCGCCATCCGAATCCCAATCTCCGCGAATCTGCGATTCACCGTGTACGAGGTCATCCCATAAAGACCGAGCGCTGCGATCAAGAGCGCCAGCCCTCCGAAAAGACCGGAGAGCATCGCCACTAGACGTTCCTGCCGTACCGATGCCTGCACGTGATCCGTCAGGAGGCGGAAGCTGTAAGACAGCTTCGGATTCACGCCGCGGATTGCGGCGCCGACGCTGCGGGCGAGCTGCATCCCGCGCTCCGACAGCCGGGCGTGCACCGATGCTGGCTTCGGGAACGCAACCGCTTCTGGGTTCCGACTTCCTTGTCGTACAGCCGCTGCGGAAAGCCGCAGCGTCAGGTTAGGACGCCGTTCCGCGACTCAGTGGGCGAAACGGATCCGCCGCGTCAGCGTGGTGGCGACGATCGAGTCTTGGAGGGCAGTGAACTACGGAACAGCCGCCGTGCAGACATAGCTGCCCGATTTGCCGAGCTCTGGCACCGCCTTCAGTTCGCTCGGCGGCAAGTAGCGGGCGCGAAGCTCGCTCATGTGGAGTCCGCGTGATCACTTTGCGTCCGCAACTGCGCGCCGCCTGCGTGCCACGTCGATGATCTCGTGGTGCTACGGCCCATCGTCACTGAAGGCCGCCGCGGATGGAAGTGATGCGCTGGGTGTTGAACCCGAGCCAGTGCATGCGCCCGACGTAGCGCGCGTGCTCGACCTTCATGCAGCGGTCCATGATCACCGACACGCCACCTGCCTCGGCGACTCGCGCGCCTTCTTCATTGATGACGCCGAACTGGCACCAGAGAGTTCCGGCGCCGATCTTCACGGTTTCGGCCGCAATGCCGGGCAGCGCGTCGGGTGCGCGAAAGACGTTGACGACATCGACTGGCACCGGCACGTCGACGAGGCTCTTGAAGCTCTTTTCTCCCAGGATCTCCGGCTCGCGCGGGTTCACCGGGATGATTCGATAGCCGTGGCGCTTGAGGTAGTACCCCACGAAGTAGCTCGCACGCAGCTCGTTTCTCGACAGCCCGACGATTGCAATCGTCGTCGAATTGTGGAGCGCGCGCTGGATCGTCAGCGGATCCTGGTAGCGCCTGAGATCGAATGAGGTGTCGTTGACTGAAGAAGTCATACCGCCGCTGCCTTTCGCGCCGACGCCGCCGCACGAGCGAATCCCTGCTCGAGGTCCCAGATCAGATCGTCAATCGATTCAGTGCCGACTGACAGCCGGATGGTCCCGGGTCCCACCCCCGCAGCTCTGAGCTCGTCGTCGTTCAACTGACGATGAGTCGTGCTCGCGGGGTGGATAATCAGGCTCTTCGAATCGCCGACGTTCGCCAGATGTGACCACAGTGTAACGCCCCGGATGAAGTCCTGGCCCGCCGCTCGTCCGCCGACGCAATCGAAGGAAAACACCGCGCCGGCGCCGCCGGGCAGGTACTTGTCGACGAGCGACCGGTAGCGGCTCTTCGGAAGGCCCGGGTACGTGACATTCGACGCGAGCTCGTGGGCCTCGAGGTAGTTCGCAACTGCCACCGCGTTTTCGACGTGACGGGACATTCGCAGCGACAGGGTCTCGAGCCCTTGAAGGAACAGGAACGCATTGAAAGGACTCATTGCCGCGCCCAGATCGCGCAGCGTCTCCGCTCGCAGCTTCATCAGATAGCCGTAGGTGCCGAACGTTTCGTGGAACTGCAGTCCGTGATAGGCGGGTGATGGTTCCGCGACGACCGGAAAGCGTCCGTTGGACCAGTTGAACTGACCTGATTCCACGACGACGCCGCCAATGCTCGTGCCGTGGCCGCCGATGAATTTCGTCGCGGAGTGAACGATGATGTCGGCGCCCCACTCGATCGGCCGGCAGAGATACGGCGTCGCAAAGGTATTGTCGACAATCAGCGGGCTCTGGTGATCGTGCGCGATGGCGGCGATCGTCTCGATGTCGAGCACGTTGCCGCCGGGGTTGCCGATCGTCTCTCCGTAGAACGCTTTCGTGTTCTCTCGTATCGCCGCCTTCCACGCGTCCAGATCGTCGGGATCGACCCACGTCAAACCGACGTTCATCTTGCGGAGCATGTGCTTGAACTGGTTCACCGTCCCGCCGTAGAGCGCGGCTGATGCGACGATGTGGTCTCCGGGCTGCAGCAGCGTGAAGAGCGCGGCCGCCTGCGCCGCGATTCCGCTCGCGAACGCGACGGCGCCGCACCCACCTTCGAGGTTTGCCACGCGCTCCTCGAACACCGCCACGGTCGGGTTCATGATCCGCGAGTAGGTGTTCCCGTACTCCTGGAGGTTGAAGTACGCGGCGGCCGATTCCGGATCCTCGAACACGTAGCTCGTCGTCTGGTAAATCGGCACTGCCCGCGAGCCGGTGTTCGGGTCAGGGCGCTGGCCGGCGTGCACCTGTCGCGTTTCGAATCCAAACTCGCGGGGTTGTTCGGCGCGGAAGCGTTCTTCCATCGAATTGATCTCCTGACTACGTCTACTTTGTCACATTGATCAGAGGAACGGCCCACGGGCATTTCCCGAAGCTCACGAAGGGACGAAGTCCACGAAAGAGACCACGAAAAAAGAAAGCAATCTTCGTGATCTTCGTACCCTCGTGGCCTTCGTGCGAATGCCGTGGCGCGTGACAGTGTAAATCGTTCAGCTCTGGCGGACCTCCAACACCAGAACCGAAACGGGGTTTACGTTGGTTCGAGTGCGAGAAATCGCCTGATCATCGGTGTCTGGCGGGCCTCTTCCAGCAGGAAGCAATCGTGGCCGTACGGCGCCTCGATCACGTGGAGCTCGACGTACTTGCCCAGCGCACCGAGGGCATCGGCCAGCTCCTGCGAACCGGCCGGCGGGTACAGCCAGTCCGAGCTGAACGCAATCAGAAGCGTTCGCGCCGTCACCTGCCGAAGGGCGTCCGTGAGGCTGCCGTTCCCGTACTGGCGCGCGAGATCGAAGTAGGTCAGCGCTCGCGATGTGTACAGATAGGTGTTTGCGTCGAAGCGCTTGACGAACGTCTCTGCCTGGTGGCGCAGGTAGTTCTCGACCTCGAACTCCGGCTCCCGCAGGGTGTACCGGATGTCGTCGGAAAACTGCAGCCGCCGGCCGAACTTGTCACCGACGGATTTCGCGGACAGATACGTCATGTGCCCGACCATCCGGGCGACGCCCATGCCGGCATCGGGCTGGCGTCCGGTGCCGTAGTAGTGCCCGTCCTGCCAGTCGGGATCCCTCATGATCGCGCTACGCGCGATCGCGTTCCAGGCGACGCCCTGCGGCAGGAGGGCGTGGGTGCTCGCAATGGCAACGATCGAGTCGACCCGATCGGGGTAAAGGATTGCCCACTCGAACGCTTGCATGCCACCGAGGGATCCGCCGGCTACCGCGGCGAGCCGCTCGATTCCGAGCTCGTCGAGGAATGCGCGCTCGGTCCGCACCATGTCTGCGACGGTGATGACCGGGAAGTCGGATCCATACGGCCTGCCCGTTGCTGGATTGGTGGACGACGGGCCGGTCGTTCCGCGGCAGCCGCCCAGCAGGTTGGTCGAGACCACGAAGAAGTGATCGGTATCGAAGGCCTTGCCGGGACCGATCATGCCGTCCCACCAGCCGAGTCCCTTGCCGATGGTGCCATCGCGATCTTCGGCGCCGAACCCGTCGCGTGTGCTCTCCGCCGGCGGTGTTTTCGCGAAGCCCGCGGCGTGCGCGTCGCCGCTCAACGCGTGGCAGACGAGCACGACGTTGTCGCGCGCGGCGGACAGCGTGCCGTACGTTTCGTACGCGATTCGAATCGGGTGCAGCTCCACCCCGCAGTCGAGACGAAGCGGATTCGGCAGATCGAGGAACTGCGTTTCGAACGTACCTACCGAACCCGCGGCGGTCCTGGGTGCTCGTGACGCCATCCGCGTGATCATATCCCCCGCGTCCACCAGGTTCGCCCGCGTCACCACTGTAGGCGCCGGCTTCAGCCGGCCGCGAAGTCCGCCTGACAGCGGACACGACAAAGTGGCGAAGGGTCCTGTCGTTGTATGATCGAAGGCTTCTGGCGACAGTCGACCAATAGAGGGGGAGGGAGTTTTCACGATGGCTATGGCAACGGTCAACAATGGGGTCAACGTCCAGGCACTGCTGGATGCGCGAGAGGTGTTGAAAGGCGCTCCGGAGGCCGCGAAGTTCACGTGGCGCGCCTCGTGCAAATGGGTGAACGGCACGCACAGCACGACGGATGTCCACAGCTTCTTCGGTCTCGGCCAGGAGCAGCAGCACAAGACGGAGACGTCGTTCGTCGCCGATCATCCGGAGGTATTCGCGTCGGAAGACCACGGCATCACGCCAATCGAGTACGTCCTCGTTGGTCTCGCGAGCTGCCTCACGGCGGGTGTCGCGGCCGTGGCCCAGAATCGCGGCATTCAGCTGCGTTCGGTCGAGTCGAAGCTCGAAGGCAAGATGGACGTCCGCGGGATTCTGGGCGTAGACAGTGACGTGCGAAACGGCTACGACGACATCAAGGTGACCTTCAAGATCGACGCCGATGCGTCGAAGAAGGACATCGAGGCGCTCGTCGCGCAATCGCAGAAGCGCTCGGCGGTGTACGACGTGATCACGAACCCCGTCAACGTCACCGTCGAAGTCGTCTGAGGAAACACCCTCCACAGCCGGAGAGCAGACCGATCGAGCGCGTCACGACCGTCGTCATCGGCGCCGGCCACGCCGGCCTCGCGGCGAGCCGGTTTCTCACCGACCGCTCGATCGATCACGTGGTCCTGGACCGGGGAGAAGTCGCGAACTCGTGGCGACGCGAGCGCTGGGACTCGCTGCGACTCCTCACACCCAACTGGCAGTGCCGTCTGCCTGGCTGCCGCTACGACGGCCCGGATCCCGACGGCTACATGAGCGTCGACGAGGTTGTCGAGTTCATCTCGAGGTTCGCGGCCGTTTCGAGCGCGCCGGTGCGCACGAACACGAACGTCACGTCAGTGACCCGTGCGAACGGTGGATACGACGTACTGACGACCAACGGCGATTTCCGGTGCCGGTGCGTGGTGGTCGCAAGCGGCGCCTGCAATCTGCCCAGCGTGCCGCGCCTTCGCGACTCCGTGCCCGCACCAATCGAACAGTTCACGCCATTCGATTACCGCAATCCCGCGCAGCTGCCGGACGGCGGCGTGCTCGTCGTCGGGGCAGCGGCCACGGGCGTACAACTCGCCTACGAGATTCAGCTTTCCGGGAGGGCCGTCACGCTTTCCATCGGAGAGCACGTCCGCCTTCCACGCACGTATCGCGGACGAGACGTGCTCTGGTGGATGGATGCGTCCGGCGTCTGGAACCAGCGTTACGACGAGGTTGACGACCTGACGCGCGCGCGGCGGCTTCCGTCGCCGCAGCTCGTCGGCACTCCCGAGCGCATGACGCTCGACCTCAATGCGCTCGGCGCGATGGACGTCGAGCTCGTGGGCCGGCTGTCAGCGGTGCGCGATGGCCGCGCGTTGTTTTCGGGCGGGCTGCGGAACCTGTTTGCGCTCGCCGATCTCAAGATGGACCGTCTGCTGGATACGTTCGACGACTGGGCAAGCGGCAACAGCCGCGACGGCGATGCGAGCGAGCCGGAGCGTTTCGAGCCGACGCGCGTGCCGGAGTCGTCACGGCTGCAGATCGATCTGCGTAGTGGCGAGATCCGGTCGATCGTGTGGGCAACCGGATTTCGGCCGGACTACAGTTGGCTGCATCTGCCGGTCGTCGACGAGAAAGGACTGCTGCGACACGAAGGTGGTGTGGTGGACGCGCCAGGGATGTACGCGCTCGGTCTGCCTGTGTTGCGGCGGCGCAAATCGACATTCATTCACGGCATCGAAGACGATGCGCGCGAAGTGATCGACCAGCTTGCCAACTATCTTGCCACCCTTCGTGATCCGAAGCTCTTGCGCTCGCGATAAGCGAGCCACCTTCCTTCTCTACTGTCTCTGGAATACGACGACGTTGTCGACGGCTGCCTTGTTTTGATTTGTGCCCTTCTGCCGAACCGTGAACGTTCTGCCCTCCTTGGATGCAGTCCCCGTATGCGTTATCAGGACGTATCTTACGCTTCGTTGTTCGATTAACGCCGCCCGGTCGTTTCTAAATCAGACCGGACGCTGGAGGTTGGTATGGATTTTCTGGAGCGCGTGTATACGTTTCGCCAGGTGGATCTCACGTTCAAGGGTCAGTACCGGGCCTCCACCCCTGAAGAGACCTCCCTTGCCACTATCGAGGCGACACTAGTCGAAGCGAACGGTCACTACCTCGCACGACGGTATCAGGCTGCCATTACCGGGTACTTGCGCGCGCGCGATCTGATCTTCAGCCAGCTGCATCCGCCCCATCGCCCCGGAGCGGGCGTCGCGACCACCGTCGACAAGGCGCTCTTCGATGGGCTGCTCAGCGCGTCGGTCGAGTGGCTCAACGTGTTGGCGGTGCCGCAGCCGCCTGTTTCGATCAGACCACGGGTCGCCGTGGATGCCGCCGCGCTGGACCGCGTCACGCTCCATCCCAGCACCGGTCTCCAGAGCCAATTGCTCGCTCGCACTCAATCGATCAGCGCAGCCGCCGACTTCAAGCTCGCCGACACCTACTCGCAACAGGGCAACCCGCAAGCCGCATCCTTCTTCATCGACCGCGCGCGCCAGACGGACGAGCGCACCACGTCGGTGTTGACCGAAGCGCCGCCGCGACCGACAGAGGCGGACCTCGTTGGTAATCGGTTCGCCTTCGCGCTGCAGCCGCTGACGCGGGAGGCTGTCGCTACTCCCGTGCCGTTCCCGGCCCCGTTGCGCAACGATCGGCAGTTCTCGATGATGCGCACCAGCGGACTCGTGAACGCGCAGTGGAGCGCAGGGTCCGCACCTCCGCTCGATGACATCAAGTCCGCGATCTACAAATCGCGCATCGATGCGACGCTCATCACCGACGTCGTGGCGGCGGCGGCCGAACCGTCCGAATTCGCGGTGCTGCTGCCGCATCATCTCTACTACACGATCCCGCTGGCGCTCGGCGAGTGTTACCACGCGATCGGCGACTACCCCGCCGCGCAGACGCATTACTTCGCCGCTGCTTCCTATGAATTCCTGAACACGGTTATCGAGGCGCCGTACGTGTGGCTGCGGCTCGCGACCCTCTACCTCGACTGGGGCAGCGCGCAGTTCCGAGACGACGAAACGGCCGCGGCGAGGCTCACCTACGAAAACGTGTTGATGCTCGATGGCACTGAACCGGCGAGTCGGCTCTATTCCGAAACACGGCTCAAGACCGGCGCGGACGCCGCACGCCTCGTCATTGGCAACCTCGCAACGCTGGTCGCCAATGGCGATACCATTGCGGCCCTCGGAGTCAACCCCGATATCGCGGCCGTAGTGCTGGACGTGCACCAGCAGCTGCTGAAGATCCGTGGCGGCCTCGATTACTGGGGCCATCGGCACAATGCAGTTCCGATATGGACGTTCGAGTTCCTCCAGAACGCCGCGATCAACTTCACGCAGCTTGCCATCAGCGCCGAGCGCGACATGATCGACTTTCAACAGCGCGCAGACGATGCATCGTTGACGCGCCAGCAGATGGTCCAGACTGCGCTGCAAGCCGCCGCGGAGGTGAAGGCGGCTGAAATGAACGCAGCGGCGGCGCGCGCCGAAGAAGCCGCGTTCGACGAGGCCGAGGCTCTGGCGGATCTCCGCGCCGACAACTCGAAGGCCAACGCCGACGAATACGAAACCAAATCGGCGCAGGCGATCGTCCATCAGGCGCTGTCACAGCAGATCGGCGGCGGTGACAACGGCAATGCGTACGATCTGAACTTCCAGGCCGACCTCTGGCTGTACGGCAAGTTCGGCGACAAACAGCTCGCGCCCGGCACACGTGTGAGCGGCAGCCGCGCGACCTTTGCCGCTTCGGAGCAGCTGGCCGCCTCGCGTCTCACGCGCGAATACGAGGTGGATCGTTTGCGGCGGCAGACGCAGGAGATGAAGGCGGCCGCGCAGCAGGCTGCGGCCGAGGTCGACGCCGCTCGCGCGCGCACTGCCGCCGCGCGTGCCGGTACCGCAGTGGCAAAGGCACGAAAGCAGGCGGCTACGCAGAACCTGGCGGCGTTCGACAATCAGTTTTTCACACCGGACGTGTGGTACCGCATGGCCGATCAGATGCGGCGGCTGTACGACCGCTACCTGCAGATGGCGATTCGCGTCGCGCGCCACATGCAGCAGGCCTACAATTTCGAAACCGATCAGCAGCTGGATTTGATCAAGGCCGATTACTCGTCGGCCGGCGTGAAAGGCCTCCTCGGTGCCGACATGCTGATGGCCGACATCCAGACGTTCTCGTACGAGCTCATCACGTCGCGGGTCGGGAAACAGCAGCCGCTTCGCCAGACGATCTCGCTCGCGGAACGGTATCCGTTCGCATTCGAAACCCAGCTCCGCCGCACGGGGACAATGGACTTTGAGACGCTGGTCGACGATTTCGACGAGTATTATCCGGGCACCTACGCGGGGCGCATTCAGGTCCTAGAGGTCGAGGTGGACGGCATCGTGCCGCCAACAGGTATCTCGGGGACGCTGACCAACGGCGGTGTCTCCGGCTATCGCACGCCGGCTTCCGCCGGTGGAGGACCGACCGGTTCCGGGCTGAAGTACCGAGTGCAGTCTGCCGAGACGCTGGTGCTCTCGGACTACTCTCCGCGCGGCGACGCGCTGCTGCAGCCGGCGGATCGGCGGCAGCTCCGGGTGTTCGAAGGCGCCGGCCTCGCGTCGACATGGCGCCTCGAGCTACCGAAGGCGGTGAACGACATCGACTACGGCGCGCTCACCGACGTGCGGATCACGTTCCATTACAAGGCGCGGTTCGATCCCGACCTGCACGATCGCGTGATCGCCGAGCTCGCTGCGCGCCCGGGTGTGAGCGGGCGGCAGCGTGCCATCCCGCTGCGCTGGCTGTACCCAGACGCGTTCTTCGTATTCCAGGATACGGGCGTCCTCTCGCTCACCTTGAGCGCTGTGGATTTCAGGCGCAACGAACAGACGCCAAAGCTCACCGATGTCGGGATCGTCATGGCGGTCGATCCAGGCGAAGCGTCGGGCGGCATCCAGGTCGCCCTCTCGACGCCATCGCATGCGCTCGCCACGGCGCCGACGAACGCCGACGGCACGATTGAGTCCGGCACAGCCGGAAGTCCGTGGGCTTCGCTCGTCGGAGGCAGCGCACTTGGAAACTACACGCTGAAGATCGAAGCGGCGAGCAACCCGCGGTTCGTGCAGGACGGCAAGCTGCACCTCGCCCCAATCGCCAACATCGCGCTCGTGCTCGGCTACACGTTCACGCGCAGAACTTGATCGGAGGCACCCATGAGCGCGGAGATCGGCTTCGACGCGCAGACACCCTCGCTGCCGACGGGCGGCGGTGGCATGACGGGTCTCGGCGAGACGTTCACGGCCGATCTCGCCACCGGCACCGGTTCGTATGCGGTTCCCCTCGACTGCCCGCGAGGCCCGAACAGCATCGGCCCTCAACTGTCGCTGCAGTACGGCACGGCGTCAGGTAACGGTCCGTTCGGCATGGGATGGAGCATCAACCTGCCGCGCCTGCTGCGGTCGACCGCGCGCGGCGTGCCGACGTACGAGGCACGCGACGAGCTGATGCTGGAAGGCGCGGGCGAGCTGGTCGCGTTCGCGGACGGATCGCTGCGCCCGCGCGTAGATGCCGGCGCGTGGCGCGCCGTACGCGAAGGCGATGGGTTCCGCCTGACGGATCGCAACGGGCTGCAGTACGTGCTGGGTACGAACCCGGGCGCGCGCTTGAGCGATCCGGCGAGACCCGAACGTGTGTATGCGTGGCAGCTCGAGCGAATCGAGGATGCGCTCGGCAACGTCGCGACCGTGACGTGGCGGCGCGAGGTCGCGCAGCTGTACCTCTCGTCTGTCGCGTACGGCGTGTACGAACTGCGCTTCGTCCACGAGAAGCGGCCCGACACGCTTCGATGGGGCCGCGCCGGCTTTCTTCTCGACACCACGCTTCGGTGTACTGCGATCGAGCTGCACGTTGATACCGCACCAGCCTCGCTCACGCGCCGTTGGACGCTCGCCTATACGCAGGCAGCGGCGAATGGTGCCTCGCTGCTGACCGTTGTCACGCTCAGGGGATTCGCCGAGGACGGTACGCTCGACGCGCCGCCGTTGCGCTTCGGGTACTCCTCGTTTGCTACCCGGGCGCTCACGAGGTTCGGCTCGGTACCAGGCGCGCCCGCGCCAGGACCGCTCGCGCGGACCGATCGCCGCGTCGAGGTGATCGATTGGACGGGAAACGGCCTGCCGGATCTGTTGGAGATTGGTGATGGAGGGCGTGCCCGCATGTGGCCCAATGCAGGCGAGTGCACGTGGGGGCGTCCGCGGATGGTTGGCGCACTGCCTCGCTTCGCGTCGACATCCGTCGCGGTGGCGTTCGCGGACATGAACGGCGACGGCGTCGCCGACATCATCCCGCTCGATCGTCCGCTCGATGGGTACGTGCCCAGGGTGCCGCGCGGTGGTTTCGGTGTGCCCGTGTCGTGGCGCGCCGCGCCGAGCAGGGTGGCTGGGGCGCCCGACGCGCGGCTCGTGGATCTCGACGGCGATGGCGTGCTCGATCTGTTGTGTGGGACTGCCGAACACCTGCTCCTCCATTACCGTCGCGACCCGGACGGGTGGGCCGACCGCCCCGAGGTGGTGGCACGCCGCGGTGGTCCGGACGTGAACCTCGAGGATCCACACGTGTTCGTCGCCGACATGTCGGGCGACGGCAGTCCCGATCTGGTCCGTGTGGATGGCGCCGGCGTTACGTGCTGGCCGTACCTTGGACAGGGACGATGGGCTCCCCCCGTCTCGATGGGGCGGCCGGATGGACTGCCCTTCGATCTGCGGCCCGAGCGCCTGTTTCTGAATGACGTGGACGGCGATGGGTGTGCGGACCTGATCTACCTGGATCTGAATCGTGTGTTGTTCTGGATCAATCAGGCCGGGAACGGCTTCGGCGCGCGGCGCGTCATCGACTACGTGCCCACTGGACGCATGGCGGACATGCGAATCGCCGACATGCGAGGCAGCGGCACGGCCGGCATCCTGTGGTCGACCGAGGGTCCGCTGCGGCGCGGCGCCGCGTATTTCTATCTCGATTTCACCGGCGACGCGAAACCGTACCTGCTCGAGACCATCGACAACGGGCTCGGTCTGACATGCCGCATCTCGTACGGGACGTCGGCCCGAGAGGCGGCGCGCGACGCGCGCGAGGGGCATCCCTGGACGACCTTCCTCCCCATCGTCGTTCCAGTCGTTTCCGCCATCGAGGTCACGGATCAGACGACGGGGCGTATAAGTCGCACCGAGCTCCACTATCACGACGGCCGGTACGACGGCGTCCTGCGCGAGTTCGCCGGCTTCGGGCGAGTCGATCAGGATGACATCGGCGACGAGAGCGCGCCCACGCTTCGAACGACCACGCACTTCCATGTCGGTCTCGATCCTGCTAGCGGCGAGGAGCCGCTCGTCCGCGAAGATCGGCATCGTCTGCGTGCGATCCGCGGGCGCGTCGCGCGGCGCGAGCGCTTCGGCCTGGATCATTCGCCCGTTGAACACATCCCGTACGACAGGGTCGAGCACGCGTGGACCGTGATCACCGAGAACACGGCGCAGGAGCCGATCGTGATCCCGCGCCTGAAGCGGACGGTTCGCAGGGTGTTCGAACGTTCCGCGGTGCCAATGTCGGTAATCACGATCGACAACCTCGCGTTCGACGCGTCGGGCAATGTCACCGACTCCGTGGAAACCGCGGAGATTCCCGGCGATGCGGCATCGAAGCGCACGCTTCGGACGGCGACCACGTTCGCGGTAGATCCGGCCGGCCGCTTTTTATCGCTTGTGAGTCGCGTGCAGCAGTTCGACGCGGCGGGCGTTCGCGTGTCTGACACGGTAACGGCCTACGACGGCCTGCCGGAAGGACAAGTCGGGACGCGAGGACTCATCACCGAGCGGTCGTCGCTTGTGCTCAGCGACGAGCTTGCCGCGGAAGTATACGGCGCCGCACAGCCGGCCTTCTCAGCCCTGGGCTATCACCGGCGCGCCGGTGAAACCGGATGGTGGATCCGCGAGGCGCGATACGAGCGTCAGGAGAGTGTCGCCGGACTCCGCGGCCGCGTCACTGGTGCGCTCGGCGCGACGACCGAGTTCACCTTCGATCCCACACGGACGTTCCCGACCGAGATCCGCGATCCGCGCGGCAACACGATCACGGCGGAGTTCGGCGTCCGAGTCGGGCGAGTGATGGGGCTCACGGACGCGTCTGGCGCGACGTGCCGTGTCCGGTACGATCCGCTCGCACGGGTGGTCGCGCTCGTCCGGCCCGACGACACCGATGCGATGCCGACCGAGATCTACACGTACGGCCTGACCGAACGGCCCACAGTGCTGACGCGTCAGCAACGGGTCGAAAGCGGTGCGGCTTCGGTCATCGAGCACCGCGATCTGCACGACGGGGCCGGACGACTTCTGGAGCGGCGCGTCACCGACGAGTCGGGCGAGATCGTGCTCGAGACCCGCTCGTATGGCCTGCGAGGGCTCTTGTCACGCGTGTATCTCCAGGAGCGAGCCGCTGCACCAGCATTCGTCGCCCCGGCCGACGCGCGGCCTCACACTCAGCTCACGTATGACGCGATTGGCCGTCCCGTCAGGCACACGAATCCTGACGGCAGCTTTCGCGAGTGGCGCTACGGACCGCTGGTCACCGAGGAACGCGACGAGGAAGACACGCGCTCGGGCCCCGGCGCGATCCACGCCAATACGCCACGGAGCCTGCGGTTCGACGCGGCCGGTAACCTCAGAGCAGTCGAGGAAATCAACGGCGCAAACGTGCTGGTGAGCAGATATGAGCACGACGTGAAAGGGCGGCTCCTGCGATTCACGGACGCTGCCGGACAGGACGTGCGTATGTGGGTCGATCTGCTCGGGCGTCCGCTGCGCACCGATCGGCCGGAGGCCAGCACGGTGCTCGTGCTCGACGCACAAGGAAACGCCGTGGAGTCGCGCGCGCGCGGTGGCAACACCGTGTTCCGCGAGTTCGACGAGTGCGATCGTCTCGTCGCCGTGCGGTTCGCCGCGGGCGGGCCGCCGGTGATCGCGTACACGTACCACGACGCGGGTCGGCCGGCGCCAGCCGAGGCCGGCACGCACACGCGAGGACGATGCGTGCGCGTCGACGACGAGTCGGGACGGACGACGTTCGAGTACGACGCACGTGGGCGCGTGGCGAAAAAGCGTTCGCAGCCGGCCGGGACCGCCACCACGTTCGACATCGATTTTGCGTACCGCAGTGACGGACAGATACGGGAGATCAAGTATCCCGATAACGGCGCGGGCCGCCTCCTTCTTCGTCACGAGTACGACCGGCGGGGGCAGCTTGCGCGAGTGCCCTCAGTCCTCAGCGCGATGGAGTACGACCTGGCCGGCCGTCGGATACGAACGCGGTACGCCAACGGGACGGAGGAAACGGCGTCGTTCGACGCGCACGCAGGCCGACTGACCCGGCTGACGTTGACCGGTGCAGGCGGACCGATTCGCGACGTGAGCTACACGACCGACCTCACCGGCAACCTCGTACGCATCGACAGCCCCGATCCGAAGTTGGCGGCGAGCTACACATACGACGATCGCTATCAGCTGATCGCAGCGGCGGTCGACAGCGGCGAGGCGTTCACGTATCGCTACGATGCGATTGGCAACCTGACGTTCAAGTCGGATGTTGGCGCGTATCGCTACGGCGAAGCCGGCGCGGGTCCGACGTGCCTCACGTCGGCAGGAGCGGACACGTTCACGTACACCCCGCAGGGTCAAATGAAGACCACTCCGTGGGGCGAGCAGACGTTCGATCCTCTCGGTCGTCTGGTGAGGATCACGCGACCGGGAGACGGACAGCTCGAGTTCACGTACGACCACATGGGCCACCGCGTGGCCGTGCGCGGCACGGGCACGGCCGCGAGTTTCGGCAACCGCCTCACGCCCGATGCGCGCTACGCCGTCGAGAGCGGCAAGGTCGTTCTCCAGGTGCTCGACGGGAACAGGATCGTCGCGCGGATCGCCGCTACCGGCACATCGTTCCTCCACGCCGACCATCTCGGCGGCGTCGTCGCGGTCACTGACGCTGTGGGAGCAGTCGTCGAGACCATCCGCTACGACCCGTACGGGCAGGCGATCGAGCGCACTGGTGCAGCACCTGGCGAACCGGTCGGCTTCACGGGCGGCACGCCGGAATCGTGGACCGGTCTGCTGTACCTCCAGGCACGCTACTACCATCCGAGGCTGGGCCGGTTCGTCAGCCCAGACGCCATCGTCTCGAACGCAGCTGACCCGATGCAATGGGGCTTGTTCGTTTACTGTCGCAACAATCCCACCACGTTCATCGATCCAAGCGGACACGACGTACTGGCATCGATTCTGGCGGGCATTGCGCTCGTGCTGCTGGTCGTCGCCCTCGCGGTCGCGACCGTGCTCACGGCCGGCGCGCTGACGCCATTGATGGTCGCCGTAGGTGTGGGGGTCGTCGCTGGCGGTGTCGTGGGCGGTGTCGCGGCGTATCGCCGGGGCGGTAGTCTCGAAGATGTGATCACGGGCAGCCTAGTGGGGATGGCCGTTGGCGGCTGGAGCGCGTTCGCGGGCTACTACGCCTCGGTTGGTGTGATGGCGGCCGTCGGGAAGTCGCTGGCCGGAAGCATTGCAGCGGGCGCTATTGGTGGTGCGATCAACGGTGCTGGCATGGGGTTCACGACCGGGTTTGCGGGGGGAAAAGGATCGCTCGAAGACATCCTGGTGAACACGCTGGCCGGCATGCTGGGGGGCGCGGCGATTGGCGCCGGGCTGGGCGCGTTGTCGCACCTGCTATTCCAGAAGCCGGTGTCGCCGAGCATCCGCGCAGAGCAGGGTCAGTCGTCGCCGAGTCCGACACTGCCGCAGAGTCAGGGCCCGACCGGGCTGTCCGGCCCGCCGCCCGCGCCCGAGGTTCACCTGCAGAATCCCGATGCCGGCGACATTGTCGGGAAGACATGGACCAAGGCAATCGATCCCGCATTCACCGAGGTGCAGAAGGTGACTGGAGAGGCGACACTCGGTGAGACCGTGAACGTTCCATTCTTCGCCAATTACGGCGTTCAGACTGTGTTCGTCGACTTGCTCGTGGGGACGAGTCTGTTCGTGGTGCCGGAAGTGGTGCGGCGGATCCAGGGCTCGGCCAAACCGGAGGACGTGCCGGGCGAGCAGATCGCGAAGGGGCCCAAATTCAAGTTCTGAGGCGGCGCTTGCTCGACCGCACTCCTTCAGCATTTCAGTCGGTTGGACGTCTCGTCAAGCAATCTGCGATGCCCTCACCGACCTCCCGAACTGTCACTCGCTATGAGATGTGTTGGCCTCTCGCGGATTGTGGCCGCGGCCGCGCGCTCAGCTTTGCTCGCCGAGCTCCAACCTTCTTCGCTTTCGCGGCCGTCCGATCGGGGGGCTGCGTCGCAGGTGCCGTGGTGACGCCGTCGAGGAACCGTTCGACCGCGTAGTTGACGATCTGGCCGCATGGGCCGCCAAAGCTCTTGTCGCATCCGTGCGTGGCCCACGGCAGCTGGACGAACAGGTGTTTGACGTTCGCCTCCCGCAGCCGCTCATCCAGCCGGGCGCTTTCCTCCACCCAGACCGTGCTGTCGCGCATGCCGTGAATGATCAGCGTTGGTGGCGACGCGGCGGTCACGAAATTGACGGGCGAGGCCGAGAAGTACGCATCCTCGACCCGCGTCGGGGACCCGCCAAGATACCCTTCGAGGACGCCGCGCGTATCGAGGAGGTTCTTCGGAGCTGGATGCTGATATTCGAACGTCAGATCGCTCGGACCGTAGATCGAGATGACACCGCGAATTGATCGATCCATCGCGGTGTAACCCGCGAGAAGCGCCAGTTGGCCGCCTGATGATCGTCCGAGGAGCGTGATCTGATTCGTGTCGACGCCGATCTGTGGTCCGTACACCTTCAGATACGCGACAGCCGACAGTACGTCGTCGCGACCCGCCGGAAAGGGCCAGCGTGGCGCAAGTCGATAGTTGATCGCGGCAACGACGTAGTCGCGTCCGGCTAGATAAGCGTTCAACGCGACGAATTCGGTGTTGTTGCCGGTCTGCCAGTTCCCGCCGTGAACGACGATGACCGCAGGCAGCGGCCCGTGCACGTAGGCGGGACGGTAGATGTCGAGCGTGAGCTCCTGTCCCTCGTACGCCCCGAACGTCCGCTGTTCGTATCGCACCGGCGGCAGGTTGAGCGGCTTGATCAGATCGGGGAACACGAGCGGGCTCGGACGCGGGGCTTCAGAGAAGCGTGTGTGAGCCCGGCGCGCCGTCCCGAATTGTGCATCGAACGTGGACGGCAGGACGTCGTTGACTTCCTTCGCCTTCGCAACGGGAAAGATGAACAGCCCGATCGCGCCGACGCTGCACAACGCACCGATCTTCCCGATCCGCGCACGCGATCGGCTGGGAATGAGCGGCAGCAGGGCCGCAATGGCGAGCCAGTATCCCCATTCAGTCGCGGCAATGCTGGCGCCCCACATCACGGGCGCACTTGCCGGTACGAGACTGAGCGCCGCCACCGTCAGAAACAGGATGCCGCCGAGCAGTCGAAACAAGTCCGTCATACGCCACCCGCCGATTCATGTGGATTCCGGGCAGGCACACGCCGCCTGATCGATCGGTCCCTTGGGCAGCAAGACGGATACCAGCATGAAAAAGCGCCGTCAATCAGCGACGCCCGTGGAAGGAGGCGCCCGGCGACTGACCGGTCCGTAAGAGCGTGCACAGAATCGTGAGCCGACGGCGATCACCGTTTTGAAGCGTTCGATTTCTATTTGCGAATGACGATGTGGCCGCTCGCGATCACCGTCGTGGGATCTGCGCTATCAGAAGTCTCTTGATTGACCTGCGCCTTCAGTGGTGATCATTTGCGACGAACCAGGCGATACGGCGCCCGATATCGCATCCATGCGCGTGAAATTTGCCGTGACGGCGACCGACAACGCCCGCGAGTTACCCGCCTGATCGACGCACAGAAAATCTCTCGATTGGCCTGCCCCTTCGGTGGTTATCGTTTGTGACGAACCAGCCGCGACTGCACCCGACAACGCATCCGCGCACGTGAAGGTGGCCGTGACGTCGGTGCTCGTCCAGCCGTTGGCGTTCGCCAGCGGCGTTCGGGAGGCGGTTCCCGTTGGAGCAGTTAGGTCGATCTTGATCGGCACCGAGCTTGACATAAGCCACCGTCGTAGGAGGCGAAACAAGTCAACGTCGTGCCTGCCGTTGTGGTCTCGCCGGCAAGATCCGTCGTGCCGCAGCCCGATTGAGAGGTGCTGTTGGCGATGGTCCAGCTCACGGTGACGAATCCGTTGTTCCAACCGTAGGCGCTTGGCGCTGGACCGAAAACGGCTCAGGAAGGTGGACCGAGGCGTTCCTGACCGAGGATCCGCAGATCCAGCCGTTCGAGCTGAACTGCTGACCAGCATGTCTGGTTCCCGCGCAACAACTCCCGTTCTCGTCGGAACCCAGGTCGAAACGCGGTTTCGGCCCCGCCACCAGCGCGAAAGGCGTCAACCGCGGCGGCGTTCACGCCGTTGCCAACCTCCGCGTCTCAGGATTCGTCCAAGACGATGTCATGAGCTCCGTCATCGCCGATCTTCGCTACGCAGCGCGCGAACTGCGCCGCCGTCCCGGGTTCGCGATCACCGCGATCCTCTCGCTGGTCCTTGGGATAGGCGCCACGAGCGCGGTGTTCAGCGTCATCTACGGCGTTCTGATCGATCCCTTCCCCTACGTGGGCGCCGATCGAATGATGCAGCTCGCCCTCAGGGACAACGCCGGCCGTTTTCGGTATCCGGGCATGACCGGCGCTCAGTTGGAGCAGCTTCGACAGGGACGGACAGTCGAGAGCGTCGTGGGAGAAGATGGATGGAACCTCACGACGACCGACGGCGATATCCCCGAAGATGTCGTCGCGTCGTACATCACGCCGAACGCGCCGAACCATTGGGGTGTCCCAGCTCTCATCGGACGATGGCTCATTCCCGCCGATGCGCCTTCGGGTCAGGATCCAGCACGCGTCGTGGTGCTGGGCTACCAATTCTGGCAGCGGTATTACACGGGCGACCCGACAGTGGTCGGCAGAACGCTCCAGCTCGTTCGAAAGAACTATCAAATCGTTGGCGTGATGCCGCCGCGGTTTCGCTGGCGGGACGCGGACATCTACGTGCCGCTCAAGGTAAGGTTCGAGCCCAATATCTACCTCGGAGTCAGCCTCAAGATTCGGCCGGGCTTCTCAGTTGCAGAAGCCAATACCGAACTGCAGCCAATCCTGCAGGAGTTCGCGACGCAGACACCAGGACGCTACCCCGATTCGTTTCGAGTGAACCTGCGCAGCATCATCGAGATGTATGCGCGACCGATGGGCCCCAGACTCTTTCTACTGCTCGGCGCGGTGACGTCGCTCCTGCTCATTGGCTGCGCCAACGTGTCGATACTGCTGCTCGTACGCGGTGCCCACCGCCAGCAGGAGCTCGCGGTGCGCGCAGCGATCGGAGCGGGACGTGCCCGTATCGTGCGCCAGTTGCTGACGGAGGCGCTGGCGATCGCTGTCGTCGGTGCGGCGCTCGGTGTGGTGATCGCGTGGAAAGGTCTGGCGCTGATCGTGGCGTTGGTACCCACCAACTCCTTCGCGGCCGAATCGGTGATCGAGATGAACCTGCCGGTCCTGCTGTTCAGCACGGCACTGGCTGTCGTCACCGCGGTCGTGTTCGGCGTGTGGCCCGCTCTGCAGCTCTCGCGTCCCGATCTCGGACGCGTCGCGCAGGCCAGCAGTCGACGGGTGATGGGCAGCGCGCAAGGCCGGCGTGTCCATCATGTGATGGTCGCGGTCCAGGTCGCGTTGACGCTGCTGATGCTCACCGCGGCTGGTGCGGCGGAAAAGGGATTCCTGCGGCTCGTGAACGCGGATCTGGGATACGACCCTCAGAACACGATGTCTCTGCCCATTCCCGTCCACGACGGCACGTACCCGACATGGAAGGAGCGGTCCGAGTACTTCGAGCGGCTGCGCGCCGCGGTCGCCGCGATGCCGCAAGTGGTGTCGGCAGGAATCTCGACGAACGCTACGCCGCCCGCAAACGGCGGCGACAACGCCATCGAGATTCTGGGCAGCACGGCGCTCGAGAAACCGGTTGCGCGGGCCAATTTCATCAGCTCCGAATATTTCGCGCTCCTCCACATTCCGCTGACTCAGGGACGCGTCTGGAACCGTGACGAGATGACACGAGGTGCACCCCTCGCGGTGATCAACCAGGCCATGGCCCGGCAGTACTGGCCGAACGGTGACGCCATCGGCCGTCGGTTCCGGTTCGTCAACATCAAGGACGAACCGCCGTATTCGCCCGCGTCGGTCGGCGCTGGCGGATGGATCGAGATCGTCGGCATCGTCGCCGACGCGCGCAACGATGGCCTGCGCAACCCGATCAAGCCGGCGTTCAATGTGCCGTACTCACTGAAGATGAGGATGTTCACACAGATTCTGGTGCGCACCCGCGTGCCTCCGCTGTCCATCCTCCGCGATGTGCGCGCCGAGCTCGTTAGGGTCGATCGAGAACAGCAGGTCATGCGCGTGCGGGATCTCCAGGGCTGGATCACGAATCTTCCCGAGTACGCTCAGCAGCGATTGGTTGCGCGGTTGTTCGGCATCTTCTCGATGCTCGCGCTGGTGCTTTCGGCGGTCGGGCTCTACAGCGTCGTATCCTACGGCGTCGCGACCAGGACGAACGAATTCGGCATCCGCATGGCGCTTGGAGCGCGGGCCCGCGACGTCGTGCGCATGGTGCTCCGCGGTACATCGTGGAACGTCGGTGTGGGGCTGCTGGCCGGCTTGCTCTTGGGTCTCGTCTTCGACACGTTCGCGGCACAGTGGGTGTCGGAGAGTCCGCGCGATCCGCTGATCCTTGGTGCCGTGGCCGTTCTGCTGGTGGCTGTCGCCGTCATCGCGTGTGTTGCTCCGGCGCGCCGCGCGGCTTTGATCGATCCGATGGATGCCGTGCGGCACGAGTAACTGCGTAACGCAGCACTACCTGCGAATCACGAAGGCGTCGGACAGCGTCAGACGGGCTGCCAGCGCGTGACGAGACGAGACCCGGTGATCAGGCGGTCGCGCGTCAGCAGCGG
>Ga0114129_10001450_pt1 | contig 32002 bp, 32 predicted proteins | sample RhiMetdeltSRZDD1_FD_80071 | JGI IMG/M metagenome (GOLD analysis project Ga0114129, IMG submission 80071) | Populus rhizosphere microbial communities from Tennessee, USA - Rhizosphere MetaG P. deltoides SRZDD1 (version 2) (version 2) | ecosystem: Host-associated > Plants > Roots > Rhizosphere >...
CTCGGCCGCCTCACCGTCGACGCGATCATCCGCCGCGACTATCCGGTGATCCAGGGCGTGATCCTGGTCGTCTCCGGCGTCTACGTGCTGATCAACCTCGTCGTCGACCTTCTCTACGTCGTGCTCGATCCGAGGATCCGCTACTGAGCATCCGCGTCCTCGGCGCCGATGTTCCGGGTCCGCCGCCGCCCGTTGCGGCCGCGCGGGAGGCGGTTGCCGAGCGGCTCTCCGCGAGGGCGCGCGCCCTGCGGTTCGCGCGGCGGCAGCCGACGCTGGTCCTCGGGCTCGCCGTGCTCGTGCTCATCGCCGTCAGCGGCCTCTCCGCGCCGATCTGGTGGACGGGCGATCCGTTCGAGATGCGCCCGTCCGAGCGGCTCACGGCCCCGATGGCGGGCCACTGGTTCGGCACCGACAACTTCGGCCGCGACGTCTACACGCGCACGATCTACGGTACCCGCGTCTCGCTGCTCGTCGGCACCACCGTGGCCATCCTGAGTCTCCTCATCGGCACCACGCTCGGACTCGTCATCGGGTTTTATCGGCGCCTCGACACCGTGATGATGCGCGTAATGGACGGGCTCATGGCCATTCCGGCGATCCTTTTGGCGCTCGCGCTGATGGCCCTCATGAAAGCCAGCGTCCGCAACGTCATCATCGCGCTCGTCATCCCGGAGATCCCGCGCGTCATCCGCGTGGTCCGTGCCTCTGTGCTTTCGCTGCGCGAGCACACGATGGTCGAGGGTGCCCGCGCGCTCGGGGCGCGCACGCCGCGCATTCTCGCGCGCTACATGCTGCCCGCGCTGGTGGCGCCGCTGATCGTGCAGGCGACGTACGTCTGCGCGTCGGCCATCCTGTTCGAGGCGTACCTGTCGTTCCTCGGCGCCGGCACGCCGCCCCACATCCCGTCGTGGGGCAACATCATGGCCGAGGGCAAGACGTACGTGCAGCTCGCATTCTGGATCATCCTCTTCCCCGGCCTGTTCCTCGCGCTCACCGTGCTCGCCGTCAACCTCGTCGGCGACGGGCTGCGCGAGACGCTCGACGTGCGCTAGCTAACTCGTAGGGGGCTTCGCCCCCTACAGCGCCCGACTGCTCGCCCGCTGGCGAAAAATTCGGCGGCAAGATGCGGAGTGTGCCGCCGCCGCACGGCTTCGTACGCTCTCCGCATGGTCGCTCGAGCCTCGCTGCCGGCCGGCTTCAACCGACTCGCGTGGTCGAATCTCGCGGCGCAATCCGCGGAGCAGATCGCGCTGGCGGCCGCGCCGATCGTTGCCGTCATCACGTTCGGCGCGGGCGCTGGCGACACGGGCCTCCTGCAGACCGCGCAAACGCTGCCATTCCTGATCCTGTCGATTCCTGCCGGCGTGCTGGCGGATCGCATGTCACGCCGACGCGTGATGGCGGCCGCCGAAGCCTTACGTGCACTCGCGCTCGCCGCGGTGCTGGCGCTGGCACAGCTCGGAGGCCTGACGCTGCCGTTGCTCGCTCTGCTCGGATTCGTCGGGGCGTGCGGGACGGTCGCGTATAGCGTCGCCGCGCCCGCGCTCGTACCGGCGCTGGTGCCGGCCGAGGCGCTGCCTGTCGCCAATGGAAGGATCGAGCTCGCGAGAACGATCGCGTTCGCGTCGGGCCCGGCGCTCGCCGGCGCGCTGGTCGGCTGGACGGGCGGCGCGCCGGCGTTCGGCATCGCGGCGATGCTTTCCGCGTGCGCGGTCGTGCTGCTGGCCCGCCTGCGCGAGCCAGTACGTCCCGCGCGCGCGGCGCGCCGCGTGCTACAAGAGCTGCGCGAGGGGGCCGCATTCGTGTTCGGCCATCCGCTCTTGCGGCCGGTCTTCGTCACGCAGCTCGTGTTCAATACCGCGTTCTTCATGATCCAGGCCGTGTATGTGCCGTACGCCGTGCATCGGCTCGGCCTGTCCGCGCTCGGCGTCGGCGTGACGCTCGCCACCTACGGTATCGGCATGGTCGTCGGCGCGCTGCTGGCGCCGCACGTCATTCAGGGTCTGCCGTTCGGCGTCGTGGTCGCGCTCGGGCCGATCGCCGGACTGATGGCGGCGATGGTGATGGTGGTGACCATCTGGGTGCCGGCGGCCGCGCTCGCGGCGGCCAGCTTCTTCCTCGTCGGCGTCGGTCCGATCGTGTGGGTCATCAGCACCGCAACGCTTCGTCAGACCGTCACGCCTCGCGATCTTCTCGGCCGCACGTCGGCCATCGGCATGACCGCCAGCGGCGCGCGTCCGATCGGCGCGGCTCTCGGCGCCATCCTGGGCGGGCTCTACGGCCCGGAGTTGTGCCTGCTCGCCGCCGCAATCGGTTTCGCCATCCAGGCGGCGGTCATTCTCATGTCCCCGGTGCTGGAGCTCGACCGCCAACCCGAGATGATCGCGTGACGCCGTGGCTGGGCGCGGCCGTGGCCTTCGGTCCGCTCGTCCTGATGGCGTTGTGCTCTAGCGAGGCGATGCCCACATCTCGGACGCGACGTACGCTCAGGCCGGCGGGATCGCGCCGGTCTGCTCGACGATGAGACGATAGTGCTCCGGCCGCCGATGCTTCGCGAAATTGAAGATCGTCGTCTTGTAGCTGCGGCAGAGGCCAGGATCGCAGCGCGCGACGATCAGCTCGTCGCCGACGGTGGAGGCCATCGCGACGATCTCGCCTGAGGGCGCGATGATGGCCGACTGTCCGAGCAGCTCACAGCCTTCTTCGCGTCCGGCTTTGGCGACGCCGACCACCCACGTGGCGTTCTGATACGCGCCCGCTTGCATCGAGAGATGGTTGTGGAAGCCGGCAAGGTGATCCTGCTCGGGCGCCGGAGGATTGTGGATCGGTGTGTTGTAGCCGACCAGTGTAAGCTCCACGCCCTGCAGCCCCATCACGCGATACGTCTCGGGCCAGCGGCGGTCGTTGCAGATGCACATGCCGACGACCGCGCCGTTGTAACGCGTCACCGGCCAGCCGAGGTCGCCGACCTCGAAGTACCGCTTCTCCAGATGCTGGAACGGCCGCCACGGCTCGTGCTCGGCGTGTCCGGGGAGGTGAATCTTGCGATAGCGGAGCACGATTCGGCCGCCGGCATCGACCAGGATCGAGGTGTTGTACCGGTGCCCGTCCGGCGTCTTCTCCGCGTAGCCGAGCGAAAAGCCAAGGCCGAGACGTCGCGCCTCGTCGAATAGCGCCCTCGTGTCCGGTCCCGGCATCTCGGTCTCGAAGAACGCATCGATCTCGGCCGCGTCCTCCATCCACCATCGCGGGAAGAAGGTCGTGAGCGCGAGCTCCGGAAAGACGACGAGCTCGGCGCCACGCGATTTCGCCTCGTGCAGGAGCGCGAGCAGCCGCTTGACGACACCGGCGCGCGTGTCCGCGCGCGCAATGGGTCCCAGCTGGGCGCCCGCGACGATCATTGGATTTGCCGTCGGGGCGGCTTCGCAGGGCTCCGCCGCCCGACGTTCGGGCAGACAACCCTCATACCGAGATGTTCCAGAGCAGCGTCGCGCCGAATTCGAGGAGTCCCTGCACGTTCTTGCGGAACGCACCCGGCACGACGAACTGACCCCACGGCACGTACAGCACCTCGTCGTATGCGATCTTCTGAACCTCGTCAGCGATCGTCTTGCGCTTGGCGGCATCCGGCTCGCGCGTGAACTGGGCGCGCAGCTTCTCGATCGGCTCGCTGGTGGGCCAGCCGAACCACGCCTTGTCGCCGCCGCCCCCGAGCACGGACGACACCGCGGGCGTCATCGTGTCGAACGACGTCGACCAGGTGTGGAAGATGTTCCAGCCGCCCTGCGTGACCGGTTCCTTCTTCGCGCGCCGCGACACCATCGTCGACCAGTCCATCGCCTGCAGATCGACGTTCGCCCCGAGCGAGCGCAGCACTTCGGTCGTCACGAGCGCGGGCCCGTGCGCGTACGGCGTGTCGGTCGGATCCATGACCACGATTGGCCGGCCGTCGTAGCCGGATTCCTTCAACAGCCGCTTAGCGCGCTCGAGATCGGGCTTGGGAGCGCCGACCGACGTCTCGTACGGCAGGCCGCCGCACATGAACACCGACGGGCATGCTCTGTAGTACTTCGGATTGCCGATGACCGCCTGCATGTACTTCTGCTGGTCCACCGCGTAGAGCAGCGCCTGCCGCGCGGCCTTGTTGTTGAACGGCGGCTGCAGGTGGTTGGGACGCAGGATGCCCTGGCTGCCGCGCGGGTCGGTGATGTACACGCGCAGGTCGGGATTCTTCTCGAGGCGTGGCGCGAAGTCGAGCGGAACGTTCTCCCAGTAGTCCACCTCGCCGGCCTCGAGCGCGGCGGCGGCGGTGGCCTGGTCGGGGATGTAGCGCCACTCCACGCGGTCCACCAGCGGGCGCTTGCCGCCGGCGGCGCCGCTCGCCTTCTCGTTGCGCGGCACGTAGTCGGCGTTCTTCACGTACACGACGCGGTTGCCCGGCTGCCACTCGTCCTTCACGAACTTGAAGGGGCCGGAGCCGATGACGTCCTTGATCTGCTCGTCAGGCGGAGTGGCCGCCAGCCGCGCCGGCATGATGAACGAGGGACTCGCGGACGGCTTGCCGAGCGCGTCCAGCACGAGGCCGAACGGCGTCTCGAGATCGATGGTGAACGTCTTCTTGTCGACCGGCACCATCTTGCTGAGCGAGGCCAGCATCAGCCGTCCCACCTGATCGCGGCCGCACCAGCGCTTGATGGACGCCACGCAGTCCTCGGCGGTGACCGGCTGGCCGTCGTGGAACTTCAGTCCATCGCGGAGCGTGAACGACCACTTCATCGAGTCCTTCGAGACGGTGTACTTGTCGACCATCTGCGGCTTGATCTTCAGATCCGCGTCGAGCGCGAAGAGCGTGTCGAAGATCATGTAGCCGTGGTTGCGGGTGATATAGGCGGTGGTCCAGATCGGATCGAGGATCTTGAGATCAGCGTGCGGCACGAACCGCAGCGTTCCGGTCTGCTTCTGTGCGTGCACGTACGGCGCGCGGAGGGTGACGGCGGCGGCTGCGGCGGCTGATCCGGCCACGAAGGCACGGCGACTGAGCTCGGGCATGAGTGATTCCTCCTCGTGAGTGCCCGATCCTCGCACGACGGCCGCCCGCGCGGCAACCGCACGACGCGCGCGGCCCGACGATCGAACCGGTGGTATCGTGAGCGGCCATGACGAAGCGCGAGCGTGTGCTCGCTGCGATCGAACGGCGCGCGGTCGACCGGCCGCCCATTGCGTTCTGGCGTCACGTCCCCGACGTCGATCACACGTCGCAGGGGCTCGCCGAGGCGATGCTCGCGTTTCAGCGTCGCTGGGATCTGGACCTCATCAAGGTCATGTCGAGCGGCGTGTACTGCGTGGAGGACTGGGGCTGTCGCGTTGCGTACCAGGGCCACCCGGGCGGCGCGAAGCGATGCGTCGAGCACGCGGTGAAGCGTCCCGCCGACTGGGCGCGTCTGCGCGTGCTCGATCCGGGCGCCGGCGCGCTCGGACGCGAGCTGGAGGCCGTGCGACTGATCCGCAAGGGCCGCGCGGACGACGCACCGATCTTGATGACGATCTTCTCGCCGTTCACGATCGCAACGAAGCTCGCCGGCGACGTGGCGGTGCAGAGCATCGAGGCCGAGCCGGAAGCGCTGCGCGGAGCGCTCGAGGTTATCACCGAGACGACGGCGCGCTACGCCGCCGAGGCGCTCGCCGCGGGCGCTGACGGAATCTTCTTCGCGACGCAGACGGCGAGCGCCGAAGCCATCAGCGAGCCGATCAGCGAAACGTGGGATCTGCCGTACGCGCGCCGAGTGTTGGACCGCGTCCGCAGCCGCTCGCAGCTCACCATGCTGCATCTCCATGGACGCGACGTGTTCTGGGATCTGTGGACGGCGCTGCCGATGCACGTCGTCAACTGGCACGACCGCCTCACAGCGCCGACGCTGGCGGAGGCGTCGCGCCGATTCGCCGGTGGTCTCGCGGCGGGACTCGCGGAATCCAGCACGCTGCTCCACGGTCCCGCCACGGCAATCGCGACCCAGGTGCGCGACGCGATCGATCAGACGGGCGGTCGCGGCTTGTTGGTGACGCCGGGCTGCGTGCTGCCGCTCGCCGTTCCCGACGCGCACTTGCAGGCCACGGTCGAGACCGTGCGCACAGCGTGACCATCGACCGCGTATAGCATCGGCATCGGCGCTCGCTGGCCCCCTCTTTGCTACCTCCCGTCGCAGGAGGGTTTCCATGAAATCCGTCGCCGGCATCTTTCCGTCACGTGACGCCGCCGAGCGCGCCGTGCGTCGTCTTGCATCATTCGGAATCCCACAGGATCGCCTCACGCTGCTGGCCCCCGGCACCGATGTCCGGCGGTTGGCCTCGGTTCCGGTCGACGAAGGCGAGGCGCCGGGCACAGGTGCCGCGATCGGCGCCGTCACCGGTGTCGCGACCGGCGCCGGGATCGGGCTCCCGATCGGCGCTGCGGTGAGCGTCATCGTGCCCGGTATCGGACCGATCATCGCGTTCGGCCTGCTCGGTGCCGCGCTCTTCGGGGCCGGCGGCGCGGCGATCGGCAACGCGCTCGAGAACACGTTGACGCAGGGCGTGCCGCGCGACGATTTTTTCGTCATCGAAGACGCGCTGCGTGGCGGTCAGTCGGTCGCCATCGCCCTCGTCGACGATGAGGCCACGGCGCTTCGCGCGCGCTCGGCGCTCGCCGACCAGGGCGGGCTCGATTTCGACACCGCACGCGACCGCTGGTGGAGCGCCTTGCCCGAGGCCGAGCGTGGACACTTCGAGCCGGTGGAGGAGCACGTGTATCGCTGCGGGTTCGAGGCGGCACAGTGGTGCGACAACCGCGAGAACGTGCGACCGCTGCACGGCGAGCTCGTGGATCAGCCGGCGTTCCAGCGCGGGTTCGAGCGCGGATACGACTATCGCCACACGCGCGCGCTGCGCCGCAGCGCTTGATGGGCGCGCGACGCGCTTGACTGGCGTCTGGCGTCAGATACCCGGCCTGTCTGTCCGGCGCCCCGGCTCACTGTCGCCGTAAGGCGCGTCACCGCGCTCGCCCGGCGCGGTTTCATTGTCCCAGAGCGGCCGACCGTCTGCGCGCGTCCGTGCCGCGCGACGCTCGGGCTCGCTCGCGCTCAGCGTGTCGGGTGCGCCGGGTGCCGGCGCCATACCGCACCTCCGTGTACACTGGCCGCGCGCCATGACCGTCAGCCCGCCGCCGCGCGCGGCCCACCCCTATTACATGCACGATGCCATCTACGCTCAGCCCGGCGCGCTCCGTCTGCTCGAGCGCGGCAATGAGTCGCCGCTGTCGGCCGCGGCCGCGGCGATTCGCGGCGCCGGCCGCGTGTGGATCGCCGGCGTCGGCTCGTCCTGGCACGCCGCGCTCGTTGGCGAGCACGTGCTCGCGACCACCGGTGGGCTCGGCGCGCGCGTCCGCGCGGTCGTCGCATCGGAGTGGACGGGATACGGACCCGCGCCCGAGCCGGGCGAGGTGCTGATCGCGGTGAGCCATCGCGGCTCGCGGGTCACGGCGGATGCCGTTGCGCACGCGGCGCAGCGCGGCGCCGTCGGCGTGACGATCACGGCGCGCGGCGTGACCCTGGCTGGCTCCGCGCACGCGCTGCACACCTGCGATGCGGAGGCCTCGGGCGCGCACACCGTCAGCTATACGACGGCGGTCGCCACGCTCGCGCTGCTCGCCGCCGAGGTGAAGGGCGACGACGGAACGCGCCGCGCGCTGGGCGGGCTACCCGATTTGGTCGCCTTTCTTCTCGGCCAGGAATCCTGGGACGAGCTCGGCACGCGGCTGGCGTCGCGGCGCCGCTTCTGGTTCGTGGGCGGCGGACCGAACGCGGCGACGGCGCGCGAGGGAGCGCTCAAGCTGTCGGAGACGGCATGGCTGCCCGCCATTGCCTTCGAGCCGGAGTCGTTTCTGCACGGGCCGTCGGCTGCGCTCGCAGCGGACGATGCGGTGGTGCTGATCGTGCCCCCCGGACCGGCGCGGGCCCGCGCGCTCGACGTCGCGCGGGCGGCACGCGCGATCGGCGCCGAGGTGCTGGCGCTCGCGCGCGAAGACGATCGCGACGTCGCCGCGGTCGTCGGAGAGACGATCGCGATCCCCGAGATCGACGAGGCGCTGTCGCCGATCGTGAGTGTGGTGCCGCTGCAGCTGCTCGCGTATCACGTCGCGGTGGCGCGCGAGTGCAATCCCGATCTGCTCCACGCCGACGATCCCGCCCACGCGCGCGCGCGCGCGGCCGTCCCGTCCTGATCGCGCCCTGATGTTGGCGGATCGTCTGTTGTTCGCGCTGTGTCTGACCAGCGGTCTGCAGACGTTCTCCATCGGCGCATTTCCTGCGCTGCTGCCCGAGGTCGGCCGCGGGGCGGCGCTCTCCGACTGGCAGCTCGGCGCCCTGGCCGGAGCATTCGGGTTCGCGCGGATGCTCACCGACGTGCCCGCGGGGCTGCTCATGACGCACCAGGTTCGCCGCGCGCTCGTCTCCGGTCCCGCCATCGTCATGGCGGGCATCGCGTGCCTCGTGCTCGGCGGCTCGTTCGGCTGGCTCCTGTTGGGCCGCGTGCTGATGGGCGCCGGACACACCCTCGGCACGCTCAGCATGCTGACCACGCTCCTGCGCGCTCGCGCCGAGCGCGGCCTCGCGTCGGCGCTCGGCGCCTTCGAGTTCAGCGCGATGCTCGGCATGCTCGGCGGCATGACGCTCATCGGCGCGCTGCCGAGCTCGCTGGCATGGCAAGCCGCGTTCGTGATCGCGTGCTCACCGCTGCTGGCGGTGCTCGTGACCCTGCACTATCTGTTGGCACTGCTTCCCGACGACGGCCGCCGCCGGCCGTGGTTCGCGCGCAGCGCCGTCACGTCGGATGCGGCCATAGCTCCGGCGGCGCCGCGCGGCACCACCGCGCTCGCGTTCGCGGCGGGCGGTGCCGTTGCGCTCGGCTATGCGACGCTCGAGCAGTTCGTCATTCCGGTGCGAGGCAGCCGCGAGTTCGGCCTCGAGCGGGCCGGCATCGCGCGACTGCTGATGCTCTCGCAGTTGACTGACACCGCGGCGCTGCTCCCCGTCGGAATGCTTGCCGACCGGCGGGGTATTGCGCCGGTGCTCGGCCTGGTACTCGTGAGCTTCGCGACCGCAGTGGCGATGATCGGTCTCGGCTCGCTCCCGGTCGTCGTCGCCGGCTGTGTCATGTTCGGGCTCAGCATGGCGGGCTGGATGCTGCCGGTCGGGCTGCTGCGCACCGCCACGCCCGCCACGCACGTCGCCTGGCGCACGGCGCTCTTTCGCGTCGTCGTCGACGGCGGCATGTTTCTTGGGCCGTTCGCGAGCGGTCTGCTCGGCGCCCCGCACGCCCGCGTGCTGCCGGTGATGCTCGCCGCTGCGCTGCTCACCGTCGGCATCGCGCTGCTCGCGCGCGCCGCGCTGGCGACCGCGCGCGAGCGGCGTGCGCGCGCGCTGACTAGCGCGCGGTCGCGGTGAGCACGACCGTCGTTTCGCTGGTCGACTGCTCGCGGGAGATGCCGAGGATCTGGCGGGTCACGGCGTTGGTGTCGGTCGTGCTGCCGGCGAGCACCACCGGCCGGCCGTTGGGCACGATGACGTCCGTCGTCGCTTCCGTGAACTCGATGATGCCCGAGCCGTCGGTCGCGACGTAGCTGATCGTCGGCGTCAGCCGCACGCGGATCCGGTCATCCGGCAGCACGCTCGCGCGGACCTTGAGCGCCGTGCCGACGTCCCGGAACGCGATCCCCGACGCCACGTAGCCCGCCCCCGTGGCGTAGTCGCGATAGAACGCGATCTGCGCGTAGGGCACCTGCTGCGCCACCGTGAGCGTGGACTCGCCGCCGTCCTGCACGAGCGTGAAGATCCCGGTGGAGCGCTGCACGCGAGTCTCGGTGGCCCCGGCGCCGGCGGCGCCGCGCGGGCGGACGCTGCCGCGCTCGGTGATGACGACGCCGCCGCCTCCGCCCGCCGCGTCCCGGCTCTGCGATCCGGTCTGGCGGAATTGCACGTCGACGCGGATCTGCCGCGCCATCTGCGCGGCGATCGGCAGCGCACCAGCCAGCATCAGCGCAGCGATGACGGCAGCCCCGACGATCGCAAGACGCGTCACGCAGCGATGATAGCTCGGTGGCACTCGCTTTGCTCTCGGACAGTGCCGGGGGAGGTGCATTTGCGCAACCCACTCGGCGCCTTCGGCAGATGGCTCGGACGTCACTGGGTCTGGTTCGCGGTTCCCGTGGCCCTCGTCGTCGTCCTGTCGATCGTCATCGCGTTCTTCATCGACGAGCCGCTGCGGCGAATGACCGAGGACGAGATGAATCGCAGGATGAAGGGCTATACGGCCCACATCCGGAAGCTCGACTTTCATCCGATCGGGTTTGCCGTCGACTTCTACGACGTCCAGCTGATTCAGAACGCCAATCCCGACCCGCCCGTCATGCGGATCGAGCGCCTCACCGCGAGCGTGCAGTGGCGCGCGCTGATCCATCGCGCGCTCGTGGCCGACTTCGAGCTCGTCAAGCCGATCATCTACGTCGACAAATCGCACTTCGAGACCGAGCTGAAAGACCCGACGCCCGTCAAGGAGCACGGCTGGCAGGACGCGCTGCAGGCGATGTATCCGCTCAAGATCAACGAATTTCGGATCGTCGACGGCGAGGCGACCTACGTCGAGACCACCAAGGCGCGGCCGCTGCGCGTGACCAAGATCCACACGGTGGTGCACGACATCCGCAACGTGCGTTCGGCCGAGGGTGAGTATCCGTCGCCGATCAAGCTCGAGGCCGTGGTCTTCGACCGCGGACAGGTGCAGATCCACGGCAACGCGGATTTTCTCCTCGAGCCGTATGCGGGCGTCAAGGGGCACATCGAGCTGCGCGACATGCCCCTGGACTACTTCGCGCCGGTGGCCGCGCGGGCCAACGTGGCGCTCACACGCGGCGTCATCACGGGGCGCGGCGACATCGAGTATTCGCCGAAGATCGCCACGGTGTGGCTCGAGACGCTGCGCGTGGACGGTCTGGTGGCCGACTACAACTACGTGAAGGCGGCCGCCGCCGAGCACAAAGAGGTGGTCAAGACCGGGGCACGGGCCGCGGCAAACGTCAGCAACGCGCGTGACGTGGTTCTGCACGTTGACGACCTCCGCGTCGTCAACGCCACCATCGGCTTCGTCAACCGGAGCGTCACGCCGCAGTATCGCGTGTACATCGACGAGATGAACATGACGCTCAGGAAGTTCAGCAACCAGAAGGACGAAGGCTACGGTCACGCGACGCTGACCGGGCGGTTCCTCGGCAACGGCGCGACGACCGTGGACGCCACGTTCCTGGCGGAGACGAAAGGGCCGGACTTCACGCTGAACACCAAGATCGAGAACACGGACATGCGGAGGATGAACGATCTGCTGCGCGCGCACGCGAAGTTCGACGTGGTGTCCGGGATCTTCTCGGTGTTCTCGGAGATCCGCGTGCAGGGCAACCGCATGCAGGGCTACGTCAAGCCGCTCTTCAGTGACCTGAAGGTCTACGGCAAGGAGAAGGACGCGGACAAGACGCTCGGCGCGAAGGTCAAAGAGAAGGCGATCGACGTCGCCGCGAAGATCTTGAAGAACCGGCCGCGCAAGGAAGTCGCCACGGTCGCCGATGTCTCAGGGCCGCTCGACAGCCCGCAGACGAGCACGTGGCAGGTCCTCGTGCGGCTCGTGGAGAACGCGTTCTTCAAGGCGATTCTTCCGGGATTTCAGCGGGAGGCGACGCAGGCCGGCAGCGAGCGCGACTAGGCGAGGATGACCTTCCAGGCTCTCGCCAGCAGTCCGAGGAACCACAGCGACCGCGGCAGCCACTGATCGCTCTGCATCCACGCGGCGAGGCTGACGACGAGGATCACGAAGGCGGTCGCCGTCCACTCGGGCAAGCTGAACCACCGCACGACTGGCAGCACGAGGCCGCCCAGCATCGCCACGGAGAAGATCAGCAGCACGAGGGCGATGAAGAGCGCGAACGGCGCGAGGAAGAGCGTCGAGAATACGAGAATGAGGGCGTCGGCCCGGCCGAAATTGGGATCGGCGAACGCCTGGGCGACTTCCGGGCGGCCGGCGAAATACAGCGCGATCTCTCGCGGTTGCACGAGACCGACATACATGGCGAGCGCGATGGTCGAGCCGATGGCGATGAGCCACTGCGGCATGCGCCAGGATGTCGGGGTGAGCCAAACCATTCAGTCGTCCTCCTGGAAAACCAGTCGTATCGGGGCAAGGAGGGTGCCACGGACCGCGTCAATGAAATCGGAGGGTTGAAGCCCGGCCGGGACGGTGGCGTGCCGGCGCGCTGACATCGCGCAGTGCCAGACCGCGCCCACGCGCCGGCGGCGCTCGCGTGGGGTACGATGTGCGCTCGCGGAGGCCATCATGACGAACGACCTGCTCGAGAGCATCAAGGACGGCGTCGCCACACTCACTCTCAATCGACCCGATCGGCTCAACGCCTTGTCGGGTCCCATGCTCGACGCGCTGCTCGAAGCGCTGCCGCGCCTGGCCGCCGACGCGTCCGTCGGCGTCGTCGTGCTCACGGGCGCCGGGCGTGGATTCTGTGCAGGCGGCGACGTCAAGGCGATGGCTGAGGGACGCGAATTCGCAGAGAGCGGCCTCGAAGAGAAGACGCACGGCTTGCGCAGCAAGATGGAAGTCTCGCGGCTGCTGCACGAGATTCCCAAGCCGACGATCGCGATGGTGCGCGGCGCCGCCGCCGGCGCCGGGCTGTCGATGGCGCTAGCGTGCGACCTGCGCGTCGCGGGGGAGAGCGCGAAGTTCGCGACGGCGTTCGCGCGGGTCGGCTACTCCGGCGACTTCGGCGGCTCGTGGTTCCTCACACAGCTCGTCGGCACGGCGAAGGCGCGCGAGCTCTACTACACCGCGGAGATCGTGGACGCGCGCCAGGCGGCGGCGCTGGGCATGGTCAACCGCGTGGTGCCCGACGAGCGGCTCGAGGATGAGACGCTCGGTCTGGCGCGCCGGCTCGCGCAGGGTCCGCGCGTCGCGCTGCGCTACATGAAGCGCAACATGAACGCGGCGGAGACGCAGACGCTCGTGCAGTGTCTCGATCTCGAGGCCATGCACCACACGCGCACCGGCTTCACCGAGGACCATAAGGAAGCCGCCAAGGCCTTCGTCGAGAAGCGTGAGCCGGTGTTTAGAGGCAGGTAGTTTTCGAAACGGTGCCGTTACGCCGCCTGAAATGGGGAGGTTTGGAGGGGGCCGTCCAGCCCCCTCCAATTTGAAATGGCGGTAGTTTCGAACGGTGCCGTGATGCCGCGTGAAACGGGGAGGTTTGGACGGGGCCGGTAACGGCACCGTTCCGAAGCAGTCAAAAGATCGAGTACGCGCCGTCGATGACGAACGTGTCACCCGAGTGATAGGCACTCGCCTCGGAGGCGAGATACACGGCGATACCGCCGAAGTCGCCGCCGACGCCCCATCGGCGCACGGGCACGCGCGGCAGCACTTTGGCGACGAACGTGTCCCACGCGAACGCGCGCTCGGTCATCGGCGTCTCGATCCAGCCCGGTAGGATCGCGTTGGCCCGCACCCCGTGCCGCGCGAGCTCGACGGCGAGCGCTTTCATCATCGAGATGAGCCCGCCCTTCGATGCTGCATAGTGCTCGCCGCGCGCCTGGCCTGAGATCGCGGCGAGGCTGGCGGTCACGACGAGCGATCCGCCGCCCGGACGCGCCACCATGTGGCGTGCCGCCGCCCGCAGTGTGAAGAACGCGCCGTCGAGATTGACGCTGAGCACCCGCCGCCACTCGGCCGTCGTCATGTCGACGAAGCCCTGTCCGCCACTGCGGCCGCCGACGCCCGCGTTCGCGAAACACGCGTCGACACGTCCGAGCGTCGCGACCGTTTCCGCAAAAGTGCGCTCGACCGCCGCCTCATCGGCGACGTCGCACGCCTGCACCAGCACCCGGCCGCCGTGCTTGCTGAGCGCGCGCTCGGCCGCGCGATTCTTCTCGGCGTTCGTTCCCCAGATCGCGACCGCGGCGCCCGCCTGGGCGAGCGCGTCTGCCATGCCGAGCCCGATGCCGCTGTTGCCGCCGGTGACGAGCGCCACCTTGCCGCTCAGATCGAACGCTGGATAGGCCATGCGCTGGACTCTACCGCAGGCCGGGTGACGCAGGTCAGCCGATCAGGACAAGCAGTTCGGCGACCGCGGTCGACGCGAACCCGCCGTCCGTGCGCGCGCCGAGATCGTGGCCCGCATCGCGCACGGTGATCAGTCGCGTCGGTCCCGGCATGAGCCCCAACGCTTCGTCGAGCTCGTCGGGCCGGCCGAACGGATCGCGCGTACCGTGCACGAACACCGTGGGCGTGCGCAGCGTGATCAGATGCTCGGTGCGTCGACGCTCGGGCCGACCGGGCGGATGCAGCGGATACGCGAGTAGCACCAGCCCGCGCGCGAGATCGGGCGCGTCGGCGAGCAGCATGCTCGCCTGCCGCCCGCCATATGAATGTCCGCCGAGCATCAAGCGCCCCGGACACCGGCGTGCGAGCGCAGCGAGCGCACGGCGCAGGCCGTCGCGATCGCGCGCCGCCCACGCCGGCGCTGGCGGTCCCTTGGGCCTCGCCTGACGGAAGGGCAGGTCGATCCGAAGCGCCGCGATCCCGCGCGCGGCGAACGCGCTCGCCACGGCGCGCAGCACCGGCGACTCGCAATTGGAGCCGGCGCCGTGCGCGAGAACGACGCCATCGCCCGTCGGAAGGCGCGGCCGGTGAAGGACGCCGCGCACGGTGCTCTCGCCGTCACGCTCTTCGAAGGACTCGACGTCGCTCACGACGACCGAGCATAGCGCGGCGAGACCGGATGCGGGCGCTGTAGGATACGTCGACAGGGAGGACGATCATGCGAGCGATCGTGGCGGCGCTGGTCCTGGCCGCGGCCGCGGGCTGCGCCACTACCGACACCACGCCGTCGGCGACCGTGACGACGCTGATGCCGGACAGCGAGCGGTGGTTCAGGCTCAGCTGGGAGGCATCGCCGGAGAAGAGCGGCGATCTCGTCCGGCTGCGCGGCTACATCGAAAACACCTATGGCGAGGCCGCGGCGAGGGTGCAGCTGCTCGGCCAGGCGCTCGACAACACGGGCGCGCTCGTCGGTCAGAAGATCGTGTGGCTCGGGCCGACCATTGGTGGCTACGGTCGCGCGTATTTCGAGATCGCGAACATGCCCAAGGCCGATCACTATCGCGTGACTGTCTGGTCGTATGAGCGCATCCAGGCTCCCGGTGGCTGGGTGTTTCGCTGAGGCGGCGGACGTGACGTCTCCGGCAGTGGCCGTGATGGCGAAGGTGCCCGGCTTCGCTCCCGTCAAGTCGCGGCTGCAGCCGCCGCTCAGCGCAGAAGACGCGGACGCGCTGGCGACGGCCTTTCTTCTCGATCGGCTCGACGGCGTGACGTCGCTCGTCGGCGCCTCAGTCGTGCTCGCGTTCACGCCGCCGCAGGCCGAATCGACGCTTCGCTCGCTCGTGCCACCGGGCGTACGCGTCGTCCCGCAGCGCGGCGATGGGCTCGGCGAGCGCTTGACGCACCTCTTCGACGATCTCCTCGGCCGGCACGCGGTCGCGCTCGTCCTCGACGCCGATAGCCCTACGCTGCCGACGGCGTGGGTCGCCGCCGGCCTCGCCACCTTGGCCGCCGCTGACGCCGAGGTCGTGCTGGGGCCGGCCGAGGACGGCGGTTACTGGGGGATCGGGCTGCGCGCGCCATGTCCGACGCTCTTCGACGACATTCCGTGGAGCACCGAGCGCGTGCTCGATACGACTCTGGCGCGCGCCGAGGCGCGCGGGCTGCGCGTGAGGCTGCTCGGACGTTGGTTCGACGTCGACACGGAGGCGGATCTGCGGCGGTTGTGTGATCAGGTCAGTGTGTCGGGAGGACCCCGACGCACCGCCGCACTCGTGCCGACGCTGGCTGCACGCCTGGCCGCGCGCGCGGCGCGATGAGCGCGCCGCGGCTGGACGAGACGGCGCGCGGTGTCTTTCCGATCTCGGCGACGCCATTCGCGCCGGACGGCGCGCTCGATCTCGACAGTCTCGATCGCCTCGTCGATTTTTACCTCGCGCGTCGCGTCCACGGGCTCACGCTGCTCGGCATCATGGGCGAAGCGTCGAAGCTGACCGCCGCCGAGTCGCGCGGGGTCGTGCGTCGCGCCGTGGCACGCGTGGCCGGCCGCGTGCCGGTCGTCGTCGGAGTGTCGAGCCCGAATCTCGCGACGCTGGCCGCATTGGCGAACGATTCGATGGCCGCGGGCGCGGCCGGTGTCATGGTGGCGCCGACATCGGGGCTCGCGGGCGACGACGCGCTGGTCGCCTACATGGCGTCCGTGGTCAGCGCGCTCGATCCGGGAACACCGATCGTGTATCAGGACTATCCGCAGGCGGCCGGCGTGATCCTCACGGTCGAGGCCTTCCATCGGATGGTCGATGCATTCCCGCTGCTCGTCATGCTGAAGCACGAGGACTCGCCGGGACTGACCAAGCTCAGCCGGATTCGCGCCGAGGCCGCCCGCGTCGGCCGTCGCCGCGTGAGCGTGCTCGTCGGCAACAACGCCCTCTACTATCCGCAAGAGCTCGCGCGCGGCGCCGACGGCGCCATGACGGGATTCTCGTATCCGGAGATGCTCGTGGAAGTCTACGAGCGTTTCGTCACGGGCGATCTCGACGGCGCTGAGGACGTGTTCGACGTCTATCTGCCGCTGCTGCGCTACGAAGCGCAGCCCGGGATCGGTCTCGCCGTGCGCAAGGAGCTGCTCGCACGCCGCGGTGCGCTGGCCTCACCCACGGTGCGCGCGCCCGGCCCGGCTCTGAGCACCGACGATCATCGTGAGCTCGATCGTTTGATTGCGCGGCTCGAGCGTCGGCTCAAAGCCTGACGCTCACGGCGTCGTCATCACCTGCACGACGGTCCGGCACAACACGTCCGGATCGACCGGTTTGGCGAGATGCGCACGAAAGCCTGCTTCCAGCGCTTTCGAGCGTGGATGCTGGCCGGAGAACGCGGTAACCGCGACCGCCGGCACATTGCGGGCGTTGAGCGTGCGGGCGACTTCGCGCACGAGCCAGTAACCGTCCTCGCCGGGCATCGCGATATCACTGACGATCGCGTCGGGCCGCGACGTCAAGAACGTTTCGAGCCCACGCTTGGCGGATTCTGCGACGAGAACCGTGGCACCGCACAGCTCGAGCATCGCCCGGATCACCTCGCGCGTGTCGTCATCGTCTTCGACGACGAGCACCGTGGTGCCTTCGAGCTCCATGGGCGACCGTTGTACACCATCGGCTCTTCAGGCGGTATGGGAAAACTTTTTCCGGCGAAATGTAGACGCGAGGACACATGAGGAGACGCGCGCCACCTCAGTGATCGCGTGGCGTGCGAAATCCGGTCTGGCATCTCCCTTGCGTGCGCGCGGCGGCCGGAGGTGTCCCATGAAGTCCTCCCGCATCGTCCTCGTTGTGATCGTCGTCGTCCTCGCCGCGCATGCGGCGGCCATCGCCGGCTCCGGCGATCCACGGCTCGTCAACGGCGTGCTCGAGTGGCCGCGCGCGTTGACGAACGAGCCATTCATCGTCGTCCGCGGTGACGATAGCGTCCTGTATTACGTCACGATCGCGGCGGCGCGGCGCGACGCCACACTGACGGGCGGCGCACGCATCGCGGTGCTCGGCCTCGAGGGACGCACCCCACACGAGATCACCGCGCTTGGCGTCGGCGCGGGCGATTCGGTCGAGTCCGCGCTTGCGAGTTTGCAGGGCGCGAAGCCCGCCGCCGCTGCGTCTGCGCCGGTCGTCGTTACGCCGCCGGGCGTCGGCGCGCCGACACCGAGCGTCGCATCGCCGACACCGAGTACGCCCGCGCCAACCGCAGCGGCGCCTGTGACTCCGCCGAACGGCGGCGCCGCAGCGATCGCCGCGCCGACCGCCAAGGCGCCGGGCGCGCCGACGCAAAACGGCGTGCTGCCGGGCGCGCGCGTGGTGCCGCCCGCCAACAATGCGGCGGCGCCTGCGACGTCGACGCCCGCGTCGCCGACGGCGCCAGCGCCGAGCGCGCCTGCAACGACACCGAGCGGTGCGACGGCCGCGCCGACAACCGCTTCGCCGGCGCCCACGGTCACGGCGCCGGCGCCCGCGGTGACGCCGACGACGCCCGGTGTCGGTCCGTACCCGGCCGTGATCAGCGCGCCGTCGTCAACTCCGGCTGTCGCGGCAACGGTGCCGCCTGCGTCGACACCGTCGAAGCCAGCGACTCTCGACGTCGCTCCGACATCCGCGCCGATGCCGAGTCTGGCGCGCGATGATCGGCGCTGGACCGAGATCACCGGCGTCGTCGAAGCCGTCAGCGGACGCACGCTCGTGCTGCGCACGACGGAAGGGCGCGTCGCCGTCGACATGTCGAACCTCAGCAGCAATCTCGAACGGCTCGTGATACCGGGATCGACCGTGCGTGTCTACGGTCTTCCGATCGAAGTGCGCTTCAAGGCGATGGGGTTCGTCGATTCGGGAGCGCGTCCCTGAACGTACCGCCGTAAGACTACGTGGCTTTTGAAGTCGATGGCCTCAGTATTGCGGCCCGTTTTGAGGCTGATGGGTCGGGAGCGCTGTCTTCTGTGCGGGCGCTTCATCTTCGACGGGGACGACACCACCCGCCCGAACGGTCTCGGACTGACGGTGCACCGACACTGTTATCGGCGTGACGTCGGCCTCGAGCGCAATCCTGACAGTCCAGACGAGGCCGAGACCGACGACGGGGAGTCCGAAGACTCCCCATCGTGGTAGGCGTTTATCGCTCGCTGCGCTTGCGCGCTGGGCTGGCCGCCGGCTCGGCAGTCGACTCCTTCGCCCGCAGCCGCTGCACGAGCGCGTCGTACGATTCGGTCTGGATGATCTTGTTGAACTGTGTTCGGTAGTTCGAGACGAGGCTGACCCCTTCGATGATGACGTCGTACACGGCCCACCGGCCGCTCTTGAGGTGCATCCGGTAATCGACCGGAATGTCGGTACTTTGCTTGGGCGCCGCGATCAGCGTCTTGACGGTCGCCTCGCTGCCATCCGTCGTTTCGCCCGTGTACTGGACGCGCTCACCCTGGTACAGATCGATCTTCGAAACGTAGGAACGGTCGAGAATATCCGCGAAGAGTTTCACGAACTCCTGCTGCTGCTCCGGGGTCCGACCATTCCAGTGCGGACCGAGCGCGCGGCGGGCAGTGTCGGGGTAATCGAAGATCGCCTCGGCTACCTTTCGGACCTGAGCGTGGCGCGCCTCCGGGTTGTCACGAAGGGCTGGATCCGACAGGATCTTGACCACTTGATCAACGGACTGCTTGAGCGTGTCGGTCGGCACGCCGGCGTGCGCGGGCGCCGCGAGCGAGAGGACCAACGCGAGGACAACCGAGCCGACGAGAGGGACCTGATAGTGACGGTGATGGGTGTGCATGTTGCAGATGGCTGCAACCGAGGTGCCATCAACGATGTCAGCGCACCGACCCTCAGCGGCCGGCGCCCGGTCAGCGAAGCTCGCCGGTGAACTCCACGATGTGCAGACCCGTGTTGGCACGGTCAGCCAGGTAGACGAGACCGCGGTCGTCGATCTCGACGTTGTTGGTCTGAATCGCCACTTTGCAGCGGGACGTGCCGCCGACGTCGATGCATCGCTTGTCGGTGTTGGCCGTGACGGCCGGAATGAAATAGCCCGCCTCGCGCGGACGGAAGGGATCGCGCACGTCGACGGCGCGAACGCCCGCGTTGAAGTACGCCACGAACACCAGCTTGCCGTAGTGCACCGGCGCGAACGACTCGTTGGACGAGTGCGGACCGAAGCGGCCGCCGCGCGAGCAGAAGTCACCGGGCGTCTCGGGCACCTGGAACGTCGACACCGGAAACGGCGTGCTCTCGTTCGTCACGTCGACGAGGAACGCGAGCTGACGGACCTCCTGACATTCGTTCTTCAGCGACTCGGAGACGAGCAGCACGAAGTCTCGCGTGCCGCCCCGCGTGTTGGCGGCGAACTCGCCGACGCGGATTCCGAGGATCGGAAAGCTCGTATGACCGCCCCAGTCCGGCGGCATGTCCAGGCGGCCGACTTGCGGGTACGTGAGGTTTGCCGCCGTCAGCTCGAGCGGCGCCGTCGACCTCGGATCACCCGCGAGCAGTTTGGCGCGATCCACGATCTGCAGCACGCCTTTGCTGCCCGTGCCGTACGCGAAGTACACGCGATTGCCCCGGGCGATGGGGCCGTGAACGCCCTCGGGCGCCACACCGGTCGAGCCCGGCTCCTGACCCGCCAGGCCGAAGTCGCGAATGAAGCGCGGATGCGCGGGATCACCGAGGTCGTAGATCTTCGTCATCCGATTCGTGCGCCAGCCAGCCGGCCGGCCGTCGGAGACCAGGTACGCGATGCCGGTGTCGCATTCCCACCAGTTCTTGTGCGTCTGCTTGAAGCCGCCGACGATCGTGTTCATCTGCGCCGGCCGCGCGGGATCGGTCACGTCCCACATCTCGTGCGAGAGATTGCCCATCGTGCGCAGCAGGTACGTTTTGGCGCGATCCGCGCGCGGCAGCGTCGCGCCATCGCACACGCGCACCATCGCCGCGCCGCCCTCCTCGGCCTCGCCCGGCGCGCCCGGGATGTGCGCGAGGTAGCGCGGCGCGCGCGGATCGGTGACGTCGAGGATCGACGTCCCGTTCTGTTCGTCGCGACCGGTCAGCGGATTGCGCTTGAGCCCGCCGTGATGGCCCACGTAGGCGATGAAGCGATCACCTTGTTTGTGCACCAGCGGCTGATACGCCGAGCGCGCCTGGAGATCGTGCTGGCCGACGAGCCGCATGTTCTGCGCCTCGGGTCCGGACTGCGCATCCGCGCCCGCCGCAACGCCGGCGAGCAGCATCACGGCGACGATCAGCCGGCGGGCGCGCATCATGTCCGCGTCCCTTGGTGGCGCGTCAGACGATGCTGTCGCGGTGGAGCGCGGCGATCTCGTCCTTGCCGTAGCCGAGATCGGCGAGGATCTCGTCGGTGTGCTGGCCCATGTCAGGCGACGCGGTCCGCACCTTGCCCGGTGTGCGCGACAGGGTCACGGGAAGATTCTGTACCGCCTGCTTGCCGAGCCGCGGGTGCTCGATCGTCACGGCGAGCCCGAGCGCCTGCACGTGCGGGTCATCGAAGACTTCCTTCACGTTGTAGATCGGTCCGCAGGGCACGCCGGCCTTGTTGAGCACGTCGACCCAGTGCGCGGTGGGCTTCTTCTCGAGCACGCGATCGAGCTCTTCGTTCATGACCTTGCGGTTCTTGCTCCGATCGGATGGCGACTTGAAGCGTGGATCGTCGATGAGCGCGGACGCGCCGATGGCTTCGCACAGGCGGCGGTACATCACCTGACCGGAGGCGGCGATGTTCATGTGGCCGTCGGACGTCTTGAACACACCGGTCGGAATGCCGGTCGGATGATCGTTGCCCGCCTGCGGCGGGATCTCCTTGCCGAGCGTCCAGCGCGACGCCTGGAAGTCGAGCATGCGGATCATCGCTTCCAGCAGCGAGGTGTGCACCCATTGACCGCGGCCGGAGCGCTCGCGCTCGAGCAGTGCGACGAGAATGCCGTGCGCGAGGAACATGCCGGCGGTGAGGTCGGCGACGGGAATGCCGACGCGCACCGGACCCTGACCGGGAAGGCCCGTGATCGACATGAGGCCGCCCATGCCCTGCGCGATCTGGTCGTAACCGGGACGGTCGCGATACGGACCGGACTGGCCGAAACCCGAGATGCTGGCGTACACGAGCCGTGGATTCACCTTGCTCAGCGTTTCGTAATCGATGCCGAGGCGGTGCTTGACGTCGGGACGATAGTTCTCGACGAGCACGTCGGCCTTGGCCACCAGCCGCTTGAGCACCTCGACGCCGCGCGGGTTCTTGAGGTCGAGGGTGATCGACCGCTTGTTGCGATGCAGGTTCTGGAAATCGAACCCATCGCGGGCGAAATCGTCCTCGTTCTTGTTCTCGACCTTGATGACGTTGGCGCCCATTTCGGCGAGCTGCCGGACGGCCGTCGGACCGGAGCGGGCACGGGTGAGATCGATGACGGTGTACGGCTCGAGCGGCAGACTCATATCGGCCTCCGTATCGGTGGTGCGCCCGATGCTACCATCCCGGACCGCGATTTCGCAGCGCTTGACTCCCGCCGCCCGCCGCACTAGCGTTCAGCCAACACCGCCACCCGGAGGCCGTCATGACCGCGACCGCGCTGAACGTTCCGTCCCTGAAGGGCAAGGTTTCGAACGAGGAGTGGACCGCCCGCGTCGACCTGGCCGCCGCGTATCGGCTGGTTTCGCTCTACAAGTGGGAAGACCTCGTGTTCACGCACATCTCGCTGAGGGTGCCCGGCGCCGAGGACGAGTTTTTGATCAATCCGTACGGCGTGTTCTTCGACGAGATCACGGCCTCCAGCCTGGTGAAGATCGATCTCAAGGGCCAGAAGGTCGACGATTCGCCGTTCGAGGTGAACCCCGCCGGCTTCGTCATCCACAGCGCCATCCACGCCGCGCGCCACGACGCCAAGTGCGTGCTGCACACGCACACGCTCAACGGCGTCGCCGTGTCCGCGCAGCGCGGGGGCCTGCTGCCGATCTCGCAGCACTCGATGTTTTCGCTGGGGAGCCTGGCGTACCACGACTTCGAGGGCCCGGCGCTCAACGACGACGAGAAGCCGCGCCTGGTGGCCGACCTCGGCGACAAAACGTCGCTGATCCTGCGCAACCACGGGTTGTTGACCGTCGGCGAGACCGTGGCCGACGCGTGGGTCGCGATGTACTACCTGGAAGCGTCCTGCTCCATCCAGGTGCGCGCGCAGACGGGCGGCGAGCTGATTCCCGTGTCCCAGGAAATACTGGACCAAGCGGTGTCGCGCCAGCGGCAGGGCGCGCGCGTGTGGCCGGGACTGATCCGCCGTCTGGATCGTGTCGATCCGTCGTACAAGAACTGATTGCACGCGCGAGCGCAGTGACCGCGATGCCGAGGAGGACGCGATGAAAGATGGGCTCCGGTTCGTCGACTGTGACATGCACATCATGGAGCCGCCGGATCTCTTCGACCGTTACCTGGACCCGAAGTTCAAGCATCGCGTGATCCTGCCCATCGGCGCCGACGGGCGGCCGGTGCGCGGAACGATCGTGATCGACGGTCTGCCGACGACGATGGACGCCGAGCTGCAGCAGTATCGAAAGAAGAGCAAAGCGTCCGTCGACACCAGCCAGAGCACGCAGCCGCTTTCCGGCTCGCGCATCACCGGTCGTCTCGACTTCGCCATTCAGCGCAAGTACGACCCCGAGGCGCAGCTCATGGGCATGGAGATGGAGGGCGTGGACATCGCCGTCCTCTATCCGACCACCGGGCTCAGCCTGCTCGCGCGCGACAATATGGATCCGTGGCTCTCGCTGGCGCTCTGCCAGGCCTACAACAACTGGATCCACGAGTTCTGCCGTCACCGTCCCGAGCGGCTGAAGTTCGTCGCCATGCTGCCGCCGCACGACGTCGGCCTCGCCTGCCGCGAGCTCCTGCGCTGCGTGCGCGAGCTCGGCGCCGTCGGCTCGTTCATGCGCCCGAATCTCGTCAACGGCCACTACTGGCACTCGAACTACTGGACGCCACTGTACGCGCTGCACGAAGAGCTGAACGTCACCTGGGGATTCCACGAGGGAACAGGCGCGTGGTACTCGCACATGAACGTGCTGTACGGCGAGAACCGCTTCTACCGCCACGTGGCGAGCCACTGGATCGAGATGCAGCAGGCGCTGATCGCGATGGTCATCGGCGGCGTATTCGAGTTCCACCCGCGGCTGCGTGTCGGGTTCCTCGAGGCGCAGAACTCCTGGGTACCGGGCGTGCTGTCGCGGATCGAATGGGACTATCCGCAATATCGCGAATCGCACGCGCCGTATCTGTCGCTCACGCCGAAGGAGTACTTCCGCCGTAACTGCTGGGCCGCCGTCGAAGGCAGTGAGCCCGAGATCGAGGCGACCGCAGGACTGATCGGCGCGGACCGCATGTGCATCTCCACGGACTATCCGCACTTCGACTCGAACTTTCCGTACGTCTCGACCAACCTCCTCAAGAACGTGCCGAAGGAGGTCGCCGGCCCGATTCTCGAGGGCGGCGCGCACCTGTACGGCTTCACGGAGAGCGACTTCAAGAAGGCGGCCGCGGTCGCGTGATGCGTGCCGCGGCGACGTCGCCCGCATGGGTCGGGTCGGATCTGGCAGCCTCCACGGACTGGATCCGGCCCGTGTCGGCGTCCGCCGTCGCGGAATGTGAGACGGCGCTCGCGCACATGCGTCAACGAGAATTACGTTGGCCCGACTTCGGCCGCGACGATTTCCCGCTTCCGACGTTCTCGCGTGAGCTCGCCGCCGTGCTCGGCGAGCTCGAAAATGGGCGCGGCCTCGTGCTGCTGCGCGGATTTCCGGTGGATCGCTGGGCGGCGGAGGATCTGCGCGACATCTACTGGGGGGTCGGCAGCCACCTCGGTCATATCCGCTACCAGAACGCGCGCGGCGAGCTGATCGGCGAGGTGCGCGACGAGATCGCCCGCTACGGCGAGGTGCGCGAGGGCCCCGCGGTCGACGCGGTGCTGGGACGCTCGTCGCGCAGCAAAGCGCGCTCGAGCGGGCCGCTGCGCTTCCACACGGATCGCTGCGACATCGTGAGCCTGCTCGTGGTGCGCACCGCCCGCGCCGGTGGGCTGAGCAAGGTGGTCAGCGCGGTCAGTGTGGCCGAGACGATTCGAGCGCGGCGGCCGGACCTGCACGCGCTGCTCTGTCAGGATTACTGGCGTAGTCGGCAGGGCGAGGAGGCCGGCGGCGAGGGGCAGACCTACGCGCTGCCGATCTTCGCCGAGCACGGCGGCAAGTTCACGACGCAGTACTCCCGCACGTTCGTCGAAACCGCCCAGAAGCTGCCCGGCGTGCCGAAGATGTCGGCCGCACAGGATGAGGCGCTCGACCTGCACGCGAAGGTCTGCGAAGAGCTGGCGTTCACGATGCCGTTTCGATCCGGCGATCTGCAGCTGCTGAACAACCACGTCATCTATCACGGGCGCACCGCGTACGAGGATTCGCCCGGCACCGACAACGATCGGTTGCTGCTGCGCCTCTGGCTGGCGCCGCGGAACAGTCGTGCGTTGCCGCCGCGTTTCGAGGTGCTGTGGGGCACGACGGCGGCCGGCGCGCCGCGTGGTGGCATCGCACAGGCGCCACGATGACCGTGGTGGCGCCGCCGATGCTCGAAGCCGACGTGCGGGACGCGCGCGCCTGGCGTCGCGATGCCCTGAAGCCGAACGACTGGCTCGTGCCGCTGTCCGCACGATGTCTCGACGAGCTCGACGCCGCGGCTCGCGCCATGCGCGAGGATCCGCTGCCGCCGCTCATGCTGGTACCCGAGCAGTTCGGTCTCGACGCGTGCGCACAGGCGATGACGCGCGTGCGCGAGATGCTGCGCACCGGCATCGGTCTCGTGGTCCTCGATCGCGTGCCCGTCGAGCGCTATTCGCCGCAAGAGAACCGCGCGCTCGCCTGGCTGCTCGGCAGCCTGCTCGGCCGGCTCGTCGCGCAGAAGTGGGACGGCACGATGATCTACGACGTCAAGGACACCGGAAAGAGCCTCGAGTACGGCGTGCGCCGCTCGGTGACGAATCTCGATCTCGTGTTTCACACCGACGCCGCGTGGCTCGACCTGCCACCCGAGCTCGTCGGCCTGTACTGCATCAACCCCGCGCCCGAAGGCGGCGTCAGTCGTTTCGTGAGCCTGGTCAGCGTGCACAACGAGATGGCGCGTCGGCATCCCGCACTGCTCGCGCGGCTCTATCGCCCGGTTCCGTGGGACCGGCAGGCGGAGCACGCGCCCGGCGATGGCAAGGTCGCGCGGCGCCCCGTGTTTCAGTACGACGGCCGCGCGTTCATGGCGTGCGTCAACGAAAAGCTGATCGAGACGGGCGCCGAGCTCGCCGGCGAGCCACTCGACGTCGAGGCCCGCGAGGCGCTGCTCGCCATGCGCGAGATCCTCGATTCAGCCGAGCTCGCCGTGGAGCTGACGATCCAGCGCGGCCAGGTCCAGCTGATCAACAACCGCGCGTTCGCTCACGCGCGTACCGACTTCACCGACGCGCCGGAGCCTCATCTGAAGCGCCACCTGATCCGGTTGTGGACGAGAGAGGAAGGTCGCCGGACCTTCCACGGGTAGGTCGTCGCCCTTACGGACTTCTCCGGCCGCCCTGGAAGAAGTAGGCGCTCCAGACGCTCACCTGATAGTGATCCGCAGCGGCGAGCGGCCCGATGTGAAAGTAGGAGCGGCCGAATCCCGGTACCGGCGTGAGCGGATACTCGATCTTCTGGTCCACGACCTGCCCCGAAGCGTCCAACGCCTGCGCGAGCAGCTGGACTCGAGCCGCCTCGCCGTTGTTGTTGAGGATGTAGCCGTCGACGCTCTGCGCGTTGCCGGCCGCCTGCGTTGCGACCCAGTCCAGCTGGAACCACCGGGCGTTGGCGGGGTCGATCGTGGTCACGGCGGCCGACGGCGCGGTCTCGGCCGTCACGCAAGCTGCGGTGGCAAGCGCGAGCAGGAGCGTAGGCGCGACGCCGAGGAGCCGGAGTGTTCGCATGGCTAAATCGTAGCGCCGGCCGCGCCGCGTAGCAATCGTTCTACAGGGGCCGGACGAGTGTCTGCGCAAGATTCCGATCGGTGGTCGTTATGCGCTCAGAGCGCGACGCACCGCCGGCAAGATCTCGCGCGCGACGCGCGCCGTATAGCCGCGCTCACCCTCGTCGGGCGTCGGCGGATTCGGAATCGGATGCAGGACGACGTAATCGAACTCGGCGGGCGACGAGCGCAAAACAGCGACGAGCTGTTTTACGATCTCGGACGCTCCGCCACGCAACGCGAAGGCATCCGCCGCCTCCGTCGGCAAGAATTCGACGACACGGCCGCTCGCTTCCAGATCCGCCGCGTGGTGGAAGTCCGGCCAGACCGTCGCCTGGTGCTTGAGCGTCTCCGGATCGGCGCCGGTCCAGCGGAGCCCCGGTGGATCGAACAGCGCGGGCGAATATTCGTAGTAGCCGGCTGCCATGGACTTGGCCATCGTCAGCGCGCGCGCGGCGTCGTCGAGGAACACCGTGTGGAACACGGCGCCCAGCTTCACGCTCGCGGGATCGCGACCGGCCTCCTTGGCTCCGGCGCGGATCAGCTCGATCGAGCGCCGGATATTCGCCTCGTGCGTCCCGACGCGAATGAACACGCCGTCGGCGACGCCGCCCGCCATGCGCAGCGTTCGTGGGCCACCGGCGGCGATCCAGATGGGCACCGGCCGGTGATGCGGCAGCCGCGCGGGCCGCTCCGCGCCGACCTCGACCTCCCGACCGTCGAGCAACGCCCGCATGAGCACGGTGGAGTCCTCCAGCTCTTTGACGCGCGCCGGCCGCAAGCCGGCGAGCCGCACCGCGGTGTCGCCGACGCCCCAGCCGAGCAGGACACGACCCGGCGCCAGCTCGTCGATCGTCGCGATCGACGAGGCGGTGACGCTCGGGTGCCGGTTGATCGGATTCGCGAGCAGCGTGCCGAGCGTGATGCGCTCGGTCGCGCGCGCGGCGGCGGCGAGCAACACGTAGGTGTCGCGGCGGCGGAGCTGCGAGTCGGGCTGCAGCGCGGCGTCCCAGCCGAGCGCCTCCGCGCGTCGGACGTCGGCAGCGAAGGCGTCGACCGAGCGCGAGTCGAACCGATTCAAGCCGAAGCGGGGGATCTTCATGGCAGCGATGTTCTACCGTAAGATCGCCGCATGATCCAGCGACGACCGTTCGGACGGACCGGCCACGAATCCACCGTGACGCTGTTCGGCGCCGCCGCGCTCGCGCGCGCCACCCAGGCCGAGGCGGACCGCGCGCTCGACGTGTTGCTGCGCGCCGGTGTCAACCACATCGACACGGCGGCGCGCTACGGCGATTCGGAGCTGCGCATCGGGCCGTGGATGGCGCGCCATCGCCACCATTTCTTCCTCGCCACCAAGACTGGCTCGCGGACGGCCAAGGAAGCGCGCGACGACATTCACCGCTCGCTGGAGCGCCTGCGCGTGGATCACGTCGATCTGATCCAGCTGCACTCGCTCGGCCATCCGGACGACTGGGACGTCGCCATGGGACCGGACGGCGCGCTGGAGGCATGCGTGCGCGCCAAAGAAGAGGGCCTCGCGCGCTTCATCGGCGTGACCGGTCACGGCTGGACGATCGCCGCCATGCACCGCCGCAGCCTCGCGCGCTACGACTTCGACGCGGTGCTGCTGCCTTACAACTATTTCATGGCGCAGGACGCGAGGTATCGCGACGCGTTCCAGGCGGTGCTCGCCGTGTGCCGTGAGCGCAACACGGCCGTGCAGATCATCAAGTCCATCGCGCGCGGCCCGTGGGCCACGACCGAGCGCAGCCACACGACGTGGTACCAGCCACTCGAAGCGCAGGTCGACATCGATCGCGCCGTGCACTGGGTGCTGGGCACGCTGCCGTCGGCGTTCCTGAACACGGCCGGAGACCTGGCGCTGCTGCCGAAAGTTCTGGACGCGGCCGGGCGGTTCGAGCGCACGCCCTCCGACGACGCGATGGAGGCGATGCTGAAGAGCAAGCGCATCACGTCGCTGTTCGGGCTGCCCGCGTGATCGGCCGCATCGCGCGCGCGACGTCGATCGCCGCCTTGTCGGTGACGCTCGTCGGAGCAGCCACGGTGGCGCCACCGCCATCCGTGCCGCTCACCACCACGACGCCCGCTGCGCCTTCGACGGAGCCGCCGACGGCCGCGCCGGCGCCGCCACCCGCGACCGAGTCGGCGCCACCGACACTTGCCGACCGCGCGGCCGCGATCGAGCGGACCGCCGGCGAACCGGACGGCGAGCGTGTCGTGCTCGGACATCTCTCGCGCAAGCTCAACCTGTCGGCCGAGACGCTGCGCTCGCAGCGCGCGCAAACGGGGCTCGGCTGGGGCGATTTGTTCATCGCCAATCGCCTGGCGCTCGAGACCCAGACGCCGTTCGAGACGCTCGTCGCCGAGCTGCGTGGCGGCCAGAGCTGGGAGAGCGTGGCGCGCGCGCACGGCGCGGACCTCGAGCGGCTCAAGGCGGACATGCGCGCCTCTGAGGACGCCATGGAGCAGCGCTCGGAAGACAAGTCACCACACGCCACGACCGTGCCCGGCGGCAAGGGCCACGGTCGCGCCGGCGGCGCCGGACGCACCAAGCGCGGGTCGTGACCGTGGGACGACTGGACGGACGTGTGGCGCTCGTCACGGGAGGCGGCCGCGGCTTCGGCCGTGCGATTGCGCTCGCATTCGGCGTCGAGGGCGCCGACGTCATCGTCAACTACAACGCGAGCGCGTCGAGCGCCGCGGAAGTCGTGGCGACGCTCGAGAAGAGCGGACGCCGGGCGGTCGCCGTGAAGGCCGACGTGGGCAGCGAGCCCGACGTGCGTGCGATGGTCGACGCCGCAGTGAAGCGTTTCGGTCGGCTCGATGTCCTCGTGAACAACGCGGGCATCATGGATCGCGGCGTCTTCGCCGACACGCCGGTCGGCAAGTACGAGCGAATGTTCCTCACGAACGTGACCGGCACGATGCTCTGCGCGCGCGCGGCGCTCCCTGCGATGATCGAACGGAAGTACGGCCGCATCATCAACCTGTCGTCGCAGCTGGCGCGCATGGGCGTCGGCACCGGCGGCTTCGCCGCCTACGCCGCCACCAAAGGCGCGATCGAGGCGCTCACGCGCGCGCTGGCGCACGAAGTCGGCGAGCACGGGATCACCGTCAACGCGATCGCGCCGGGCGGTATCGACACCGACATGAGCAAAGCCGTGATGACGCCGGAGTACCGCGCGCGTCGGATGAAGGAGCTGCCGGTGCGTCATCTCGGCAGCCTCGACGACGTCGCCTATTGTGCGGTGTTTCTCGCGGCCGAGGCCGGTGGCTATCTCACGGGGCAGGTGTTGCAGCCCAACGGCGGCTGGGTCATGGCTTGAGCACATGGGGGCCCCGATATGGCCGCCCCGGCGAAGCCGTGGCGTCCCTCGATATCGCAGCGCGGCCGCCGACTAGACGTTTGTCACCGGCGCGGCGACCGGTCGCCGCGCCGCGGTGAGCGCGAGCGCACACACGCCGAACGCGCCGAACAGCGCGCCGACGCCGAAGCCGGTCGCGTACGAAAAGCGGTCCGCGACGGCACCGATCAGCGTGGCGCCGACGACCACGCCGAGATCCCACGATCCCGACAACGTGCCCAGCGCGAGCCCGCGCTCGCGCTCCGGCGCGCGTTCCACGACGAGGGCCGCGAGCGTCGGATAGAGCACGGCGCTGCCGCTTGCCAGCACGACCGCGGAGAGCGCGAGCGAGAGAGACGTTGGCGGCACGACCAGCGACAGATAGCCGAGCGTGACCAGCGACATCGCCCCCAGGCTTACCGGCAGATGGCCGGCGCGATCGGACACGCCGCGCAGCGCGATACGGCACGCGATGAGCCAGACGGGATAGACCCCGAAGAACCACGCGAGCGCCGCGCCTTGCCCGCGGCTCACCGCGTACAGCGGTAGGAACGCCCACACGGCGCTGTGCCCGATGGTCGAGAGCACGAGCGCGCCCGATACGGGCGCCGCCGAGCGACTCACGAGCGCGAGCCGCGGCGCGCCGGCGGCTGCGGGCTCTCCGGCCCGAGACGCGAATCGCGATGCCAGCGCGAGCAGGCAGATCGCGAGCGCGGTGACGGCGGCGAACGCCAGGCGCATACCGCCGACCGCGCGCAGGCCGAACGCCAGCGACGGGCCGACGGCGATGCCGAGCGAGCTGCAGAGGTAATAGGTGCCCAGCGCCTCGCCGCGGTGTGTAGGACGGCTCTCGCGCGCGACGAGCACGCTGGCCGGAGTGGCGATGAGCCCGTTGGCCACACCGAGCCCTGCCATCAGCGCGACGATGACCACGGGCGCGCTCGCGGCCTGCAGCGCCAGCGACGTCACGACCAGCGCGGCGATGCCCGGCAGCATCACGGGCCGCACGCCCAAGCGATCGACCCACCCGCCGACGATCGGGCGCAGAAACATCGAGACGACGGTCATCAGCGAGAACATGAGCCCGACCTGCGTGCGCGTGCCGCCGAGGTCGATCATGTGGAACGGCAGCAACGTGTTCAGCACCACGGACGCGATGTGGATCACCGCTGTCGTCGCGTAGCACGCGAGCAGCGTCGGCGTGAGCACCGCCGGTGAAGCGGCGACGCGCAGCAGCGAGTGGTGGCTAATCGTGTCGCCCGATCGCGAGCTCGCTCCTGCGCTGGTTCTTCGCCACCACGCGCCCGGCCTTGAGCACGTAGAGCTTCTCGGCCTGCTCAGTGATCGCCTGCGCGGCGTCGCGGGCATCGAGCACCACGAGGTCGGCGCGGCAGCCTGCCGCGAGGCCGTAGCCGTCCAGCCCCAGCGCTCGCGCCGGATTGGTCGTGAACAGCTCGGGCAGCCACGCGAGCTGGTCCAGGTTGCCCAGATGCGCCGCCATGGCCGTGATCAGCGCCTGGCGCAGCAGATCGGGATGGCCGTACGGCGTAAACGGATTGACGATGTTGTTGGTCGAGATCGAGACGTTGACGCCCGCCTCGCGCAGCTCGGCGATGCGCGTCACGCCCCGCCACGTCCGGCGCACGTCGCTGCGCGCTTTCACGTGCAGCTCGGTGGCGGGCAGGCTGATGACGTGAATGCCGGCCTCACGCACGCGGCCGATGACGCGCGCGCGATGCGCCGGCTCGAGCACGTCCAGCATGCACAGATGTCCGAGGCTGACGCGGCCGTGCATGCCGCGCGCGATCGTTTGCTCGGCGATGTATTCGGTCGTGAGGTGCGCCGGATCGTCGCCGGAGTCGGCGTGGAAGTCGAGCGGCACGCCGAAGGCCTGCGCGGTCTCGAAG
>Ga0114129_10001452_pt1 | contig 31990 bp, 24 predicted proteins | sample RhiMetdeltSRZDD1_FD_80071 | JGI IMG/M metagenome (GOLD analysis project Ga0114129, IMG submission 80071) | Populus rhizosphere microbial communities from Tennessee, USA - Rhizosphere MetaG P. deltoides SRZDD1 (version 2) (version 2) | ecosystem: Host-associated > Plants > Roots > Rhizosphere >...
GCTGCTGCGGTAATGCCATATAACGTGCCTTCAAATTCGGCTATTTCGCCAATGGCGAAAATATTAGGATCGCTTGTTTGCAGTCTTTCATTTACAATTACACCACGCTGACAATGCAAACCGGTTTCTTTGGCCAGTTCAATATTGGGTATGGTGCCAATGGCTATTACAAGGGCGTTGCAATCAATTTGTTTTCCGCTTTTTAAACGAATACCCGTTAATTCAGTACGGCCATAAAACAACTGCACTTCATCGTCGTAATAAATATCGCAATGCTGATCTACCATTTCTTCGTGTAGTAACTGGCTACCCAACGGATCGAGCTGACGATCGAGGAAGCGCGAAATACGTTGCACAATGGTAACCCGTATACCAACTTCACGCAAAGACGCAGCCATTTCAAGCCCCAGCAAACCACCCCCAACAATAACTACATGCCCATCGGCAGGTACATGATTTTTAAATTCATCTGCATCTGTACGACTGCGCATGGTAAATATCCCTTTCAATTCAGGCACATTGCGGGGAACCGCTGCCCGGCTTCCGGTGGCCATGATCAGCACATCGTAATACGTTGTGCGACCGGTTGAATCGGTAACACATTTATTCTCGCGATCGATCTTTTCAATGCTTACGCCTTTATATAATCTGATGTTATAACCCGACTCTTCCGATTCCTTCATTTTAATTAACTGCTCCCAGCTTTGTACACCGCTGATATAATCGGGCAGCATAACGCGATTATAAAATGGAAAGTTCTCTTTGCTGAAGATCACAATTTCATCTTCGCGGTTCATTTCGCGGTACGATTTCACAAACCCAAAAGCACCGGCGCCGGCGCCAATGACCACAATGCGCTGACGAGGCTTTTTATAAGGCTGCACCTGTACCGCGCAGAATTTAAAATCAGGTTCTTTCGATATAGGGTCGATCAACTGGCTGGTAATATTATTGGCGCGGTTGAGATCGTTATTTAAGATCTTTCCCCAATGCATGGGCAAAAACACCACGCCCCGTTTGATAGTAGCCGAAACGCTGGCTTTAACCCGAACCTCTCCCCTGCGTGAGCTCACCACCGCAATGTCGCCGTCTTTCAAATGCAGGCGGCGGGCATCTTCGGGATGTATTTCCAGAAATGCCTGTTGAATATGCTGTTTCAGTTTATTTACCTTACCGGTTTTGGCCATGGTATGCCATTGATCGCGTATACGGCCGGTAGTTAGTATAAACGGAAAGTCGCCATCGGGCTTTTCACTGGTAATATCATCGGGCACCGGATGAATTACCGCTTTGGTTGATGGGGTATAAAATTTTTTATTGGTAAACAATCGTGCAGTACCGTAGCCGGTTTCCCCTTCGGGAAACGGCCATTGTACTGTTTTTTTGGCCTGAATTGTACTATAGTTTAACCCACTAATGTCAATATTGGTGCCTGCTGTAAGCCTTGCGTGTTCATCATAAATGGCTGAAGCATTCTGAAAATCAAAACCATGGTAACCCATTTTTTGGGCAAAGCGGCAAATGATATCTGCATCCGGCAACGCTTCACCGGGTGCATCAACAACTTTATTCAGGTAAGCAATACGTCGTTCCGAATTGGTCATGGTGCCTTCCTTCTCCGTCCAGGTGGCGGCAGGCAAAATCACATCGGCATACTTCAGGGTTTCGGGGCGGTTGCTGATATCCTGCACCACCACAAACTTTGCTTTTTTCAATCCTTCTTCGGCCACGCGCACATTGGGCAAACTCACTAACGGATTGGTACAAATGATCCAGATGGCTTTTAAACGGCCATCGTTCAAAGCATCGAACATTTCGGTGGCGGTCAATCCGGCCTTTTCTGAAATATGAGTACCGCCCCAGAATTGTTGTACTTCGGCGCGGTGTTTGGGATCGTTGAGATTACGATGCGCCGGCAACAGGTTGGCCAGGCCGCCTACTTCACGACCACCCATGGCATTGGGCTGCCCGGTCAACGAAAACGGACCGGAACCAGGTTTGCCGATATGGCCTGTAATCAGGTTCAGGTCAATAAGACTAAGGTTTTTATTTACACCAATGGCACTCTGGTTCAAACCCATCGTCCACATGCTCAAAAATCCTTTTGCATTACCTATATGGTGTGCGGCGAGGCGAATCAGGTCTTCGCTCACGCCACATATTTCAGCTGCTTCCTGCAGTGTTCTTTTAAATACGATCTCCTTATACTTTTCAAATCCTTCGGTATGGTTCTTTATAAAATCAACATCAATATCACCGTTCTCTATCAATACTCTTCCGATGGCATGATTGAGGGTAATATCGGTTCCGGGATTCAGTTGCAAATGCACATCGGCCAGGGAACAGGTATCTGTTTTGCGCGGATCGGCAACAATGATCTTTACATTAGGGTTGGCAGCTTTATGCGCCTCAACACGGCGCCAGATGATGGGATGGCACCAGGCAGGATTAGCGCCGGTTACAAAAAAACAATCTGCCTGCTCTATATCATCGTAACAAACAGGAACACTGTCTTCGCCCAGCGACATTTTGTAACCAACCACCGCACTGCTCATACATAAACGCGAGTTGGTATCAATATTATTACTGCCAATAAATCCTTTAATCAGTTTATTGATAACATAATACTCTTCCGTTAAGCATTGGCCCGACACATAAAAAGCCACAGAATCGGGACCATACTTTTTGATAAATGTTTTAAATACGGCGGCTGTACGGTCCAAAGCTTCATCCCACGATACACGCTGCAGAGGCATATTTTTATTGTAGCGCATTTGCGGGTACAATAATCTGTCGCTTTTATCATTGATGGTATAATGCAGGTTCATGCCTTTACTGCAAAGCATGCCTTTATTAACCGGGTGTTGCTTGTCGCCTTCAACCGAAATATTCCCTTTTTTATCTTTATTCACAACCACGCCGCATCCTACGCCGCAATAACAACAGGTGGTGGTAACCGAACCGGAATTTACATTACTCATGATTATACTTATTAGATACGGACGTTTTAGATAAGGTCCTTTCAATCGTTAGATAATATCCTTTTTGTTTCTTGTATCCTGAGCCTTGCCTTGAGACTTGTGAATTTGTGCCTTGTGCCTTTCTAAGCTCTGGCCAAAGCCGCTTCGTCCTTCATTTCCGTAGCAGCTTCTGTATTCTTCGCGCTGCGCAAATGGGTTAAAAAAACCAGCAAACCAACCACCGCTACGCCAATACCTATATAATAAAAGGCCTGGGCATAGGTGATGTTTTTTGATTTGAATAAAAAGCCTACCAGCATGGCGCCAATATTACCACCGGCGCCAACAATACCGGCAACGCTTCCTATGGCATCTTTATTCACAAACGGAACTATCGAATAGGTTCCGCCGTTAGCCATTTTCAAAAACAGGGCAAATATCAGCATCGAAACAATGGCCATGGTTAATGTACCGGCATTGGCAAACAGTATAATGCCTAAGCCTTCCATTATCAGAAAAGCGGCCAGCAACAAACCTTTTCCACGCAGGCCATATGCTTTGCCTACTTTATCGCTGATGATGCCACCGAGAGCGCGTGCAAACAGGTTCATAAAACCAAAAATGCTCGCCAATGCGCCTGCCATAATAATGGTAGCTTTAAAATTGTCGACGAAGTAAGTAGCTGCTACGTTGTCAACCGTGATTTCAATACCAAAACACGCAGCATAGGCAACAGCCAGTACCCAGGTCCTGTAATCTTTTAAAGCCATTACAAAAGTGCCTTTCTTCTTTTCCTTTGTTTGCCGCTTAATTTCATTGTAGTTACCGGCAGGCGTGTCTTTCGTAAACCGGTAGTATACAAAAGCCATAATCAATAAAATAGTGCCGGGCACTACCATGGCGATTCTCCATGAATTGCCTTTGTCGATATAACCTAAACCAACAAATGCGGCAGCAATTAAAGGCATTACCAGGTTGGTAACACCGCCGCCCAGGTTACCCCATCCGCCGGCAACGGCATTGGCAGTACCTACCACATTGGGAGCAAACATTACTGAAGTATGAAACTGGGTTATTACGAACGATGCGCCGATGACACCGATGACAAAACGGAACAGCAAAAAGCTTTCGTAACTATTGGCGAATCCAATACATATAACCGGAATGGCGCCAATGATCAGCAAAATGGTGTACGACAATCTCGGCCCCAGCGTGTCGCATAAGCGGCCAATGATCAACCGCGCTATAATGGTAGCCGATACAGATGCAATGGTAATATTACCTACCTGTTCTTTTGTTAAGTGCAATTGTTCGCGCACCAGTGGCATCAGCGGTGCAATACCAAACCAGCCGAAAAAGCAAAAGAAAAAGGTGACCCAGGTAATATGAAAGGTACGCATCTGTATTCCTTTACCTGAGAAAATGTTCAGTTTAGCAAGCGGTTGATTCATACTTCAGAAATTATGCAGTTTAAAAATTTGTTGTTTTAGTTAGTTTAGGTTTCTGTTATTCTTTTATATCATGTATCGAAAACTTATCAATCAGCAGATTCAGTAATTTGTCGTGTATGCTCATATACACCGGATCGTGCACAATATCTTTTTTGTTGCGCGGCCGCTCCAATGGCACCTGAACGATTTCTTTTATAGTAGCGGCAGGACCGTTGTTCATTACCACTACCCTGTCGCTTAAAAAGATGGCCTCTTCAATATCATGCGTTACCATAACAATGGTTTTTTCGCGGTTATCGAGGTTCCATAATTTCAATAACTCAACGTGCATATTGCTTTTGGTTAATGCATCCAATGCACCAAACGGTTCATCGAGCAATAAAATGCTGGGATTAATGGCAAATGCCCGCGCAATGGCCACCCGCTGTTTCATACCACCCGAAAGCTGGCCGGGCAGTTTGTCTTTATGATCCCACAAATGCACCATTTTCAGATTGCGTTGAACGAGCTCTCTTTTTTCTGACTTCGACATATCTTTTAAAGCAGAATCAACTGCTTCGTAAATATTCCTATATACCGATAACCAGGGCAGCAGGGAATAGTTCTGAAAAACAATGCCTCTGTCGGGCCCCGGGCCACTTACGCTTTTACCATTGGCTGTTACGGTACCGTTTGTAGGTTTAACCATGCCGCTGATAGTACCCATTAAGGTCGATTTACCACAACCCGAGTGACCAATCAAACTGACGATCTCGCCTTTTTGTACTGTGAGTGAAATTTCTTTCACGGCAGTATAGGTTCCTTTTGGTGTTTTAAAACTAACCGTAACGTTATTGATATCTATGGCCGTTGACGGCGCTAAAACCGGCTCCAGAATGGAGTCGGCTATATTTTTTGTAGCTATTTGGCTGGTTGCGGTGTTCATTTTGTGTCAGGTTTTAAACGTTTTAAAATAATTGTTGGTGATTAAACAGCATACGTGAACCGCTTTTGCAGTGCGGTAAACATTTTATCAAGCAACAATCCTACAGCTCCGATGATCAGAATGGCAACCAGAATTTTTGCCACGCTGCCGCCATTGAAGCCTTCTTCCCAAACAAAATAGCCTAACCCGATGCCGCCCGATAACATTTCACCGGCAACAATTACCATCCATGCCACTCCTATCGACAACCGCAACCCTGTGAAAATGTGCGGCAGACTATAAGGCAACATGATCTTCGTTATATATTTCCAAATCGAAAAGCCAAAGGCTTTACCTACATTTTTATGATCCTGTGGAATACTTGACGCTCCAAAAGAAGTATTGATGAGCGTTGGCCACAAACAACAGATGAAGATCATAAAGATGCTTGCCTTGGGCGAATCCTGAAAAATGGCCAATCCCAAAGGAAACCAGGCCAGTGGTGACACCGGCCTTAGTATTTGAACAATGGGATTGATGATATTCATAATGGTTTTGCTTGAACCCATGATAAATCCAAGCGGAATGGCAATCAAACTGCCCAATCCAAAACCAATGCCTACCCTTGCCAGAGAACTAAACAATTTTGTACCTATCCCTTTATAGTCAGGGTCGTTTTGAAACGGATTTTGCATAACCTCTTTAAACACACTCCATGTACTCAATGGTGACGGAATTTCGTTTTTAGTTATGCGTGCTATCATATCCCACAAGCCCAGCAGCAACAACATGCCGATTACAAAATACAACACCGACCAACCTGCTTTAATTGCTTTTGCTTTCATTTTAAAAATTTTGATTGGTTACATAATCGGGTTTACTTATTTTGACGAAGCAGCGATATAGGCTTTCGGATTATTGGGATCGAATGTCACTGATTCAATATTCAACTTAAATGGTTTCATATCATCTGCAGGGATGGCGACATTCATGCTCTTTGCCACTTCTGCATACAGATCGTCCATGATTATGTTGTCAACAATTTCTTTGTAGTTGGCCGGCAACGCACCCAGGTAACCAAAGCGCACATATTGCGACATAAACCAAATACCATGTGCTTTGCGCGGTGCATTTACAAAACCATTGTTATGAAACAGCATGTAATCATCTTTATACTTCTGTACACCTAAATCGCAACCGAGGTCGGTGCTGCCCATCAAACGGGCTTCGAGTACCGCTACAGGTGCATTTACATAATTGGGGCGCGACAAAATAGCAGCAGCTTTTTTGCGGTTGCCCATATTATCGAGCCATTTGCAGGCTTCGATAATAGCCATCATTACTTTTTTCAGGTCTTCGCGGCTTCCTTCGGCAAATGCTTTATTTACCACGAGCGCTTTTTCGGGATGGTGTTTCCAAATATCCTGTGTAGCGATATGAGTAAAACCAACGTTTTGCGCAGCTGCCACACCGTTCCAGGGCTCACCCACGCAATAACCTTCCATGTTATCAACACGCATGTTGGCCACCATTTGCGGAGGAGGAATGGTAATAATGCCTACTGACTTTGAATTAACACCACAGGCGGCCAGCCATGTTCTTAACCAGATATCGTGTGTGCCGCCGGGAAAGGTTTGAGCAAAGGTTACCTCTTTGCGCGACTGAACAGATTTTACTGCAGCTGCCACTTTTTTGATTTCCCTGAAACCTACCAGTCCGCAAAAATCTTTCGACAAAGTGATGGCCTGGCCGTTGTTATTCAACACCATGGCAATGCGCATTTCAGAACCTGGCTTACCACCAATGCCTTCGTATACCGAAAAAGGCATCGAAAACAAACAATGCGCGCCATCCAGCTCACCATTCAATATTTTATCGCGCACATTGGCCCATGATGCTTCTTTCGTTACCTGTACATCTAATCCATACTTCTGAAAAAAGCCCATTTCTTTTGCTATAACCAGGGGAGCGCAATCGGTTAATGGAATAAAGCCCAGCTTTATTACTCTGGTTGGTTTTGGTTTATAGGATGCATGCTGTACAAACGAACTTGAAACGATCAATACAGCGAGCGTTATGAAGAATATTTTTGATTTATGAAGAAGCGTGTTCATGTCGGTTGATTTTAATAGCGTTATTGTTTAATTGCCACGGGTTTGGTGAAAAAGAAATCAGGACGAATGTTAATCATCAGGTAAGCCCATGTAGGCCGCTGATTGGTTTGGTCCATAGTTGGCGGTGTTCTTTTAACATACTCGGTACTGTTGTTTGCGAGCATAAAAGAATAACCAAGCTCAAGCGTGGTAAACTTGTTCAATGCATAGTTGGCTATAAAATCAAACTCATATCCAAGATCTTTTTTAATATTGGCCTTATCGGGGTCCAGTGAATTCTGTATATTTTCAGCTAATCTGAAATTGTGCGCGTCGGCAGACAGAGAGAATAAATTCGACTGATACTTTACTTTAAAGTAAGCATCCTGCAGGCCGCCTACCGGTGAACCGGTTCCTACATAATAATAATCCATATATCCCCAATGTTTATGCGGTGTTCCGTACAGGGGATCAAAGCGATGGTTGTCGGTAGCTGCCGTATTAGGATCGTTACCAGATAAATAATCATATCCGGGACCAAAGCTGAACTTGCCTTTTTGCAACATCAGCGAAGCGGTATAATGCGAAGCCTTCAGTGTTTTTCCATCCCTGTCTTTTCCGCTCTGGAAATAGGCGCCCAACTGCCATGCTTTCTTTAAACCCGATGCATTACCGATGGTGCCGTTGATCATCAATCCATAAGTAAGCCGGCTGTTAACGCCTTTTACATCATATCTTCTGCCGAAAACATAACCGGCAGATACACTACCAGCAGAATCAAGACGATATTTTGAAAAGTCATCTTTAAAGAAAAGACCGGCAAACTTTGTTTGTCCGAACTTGCGGCTTACATACAGCATTTGCATGGCTTTATATTGCTGGTTCATACCATTGGTACTTACGGCATTGGCCAGCACCGGTGAACCTGCTAAGCTGCTTTTTGCACCCATTGTGCCATTGGTCGAAAGCGGTATCAACCCTGCAGGTGTTGCTACCAGGGTCCCAAGCGAATTGGTAACATAGGGAGGCACGTTGCCCGCTGTATAATAAGTTCCTGTTACGCCAGCTGCATCGCTGTTTTGGTTAAAGCCAACTCCCAGGTCAATTTGCCAGCCATGGTGCACTGCTTTTACCAGCAAGGCATCGTGGCGACGTGCCTGTTGCAGCCAGTCGAGGTCGCCCAGCAAACGAACATCATCATATATTAAAGCCTGACGGCCTATTTTAAAAGAAAGGTTATCAATGCCTTTTGTTTTGATAGTGGTATCGGCCACGTTCATCAGCGTTACCTCGGCCCAGGCTTCATGAACCATTAAGCGGTTGCCATCGGCATTATTAATGGTAGAACCGTCCTGGCCCCACACACGCACATCCTGAACAGATACATTAAAATTTACCCGGTCCCATTTGTAGCCAAAGGTCAGGCGGGCCCGTTGTGACGTGAACATAGCGCGGGATGAACCCTTGGTATTGAGCGTACCATAGCCGTCGCGCATTTCGGTACGCGTTCTCAGTTGCCCCAGTAAAGAAAACTGAGCAACACCTTTAAAAGGGTTTCCTATAAACACAATTCCTAACAGCCCCATGAAAATTAATTTTTCCTTCATACTTTTGTTTTGGTTTTAAGATGATGATGATTCATTCATTTTAGAATTTGCTTCGCCCCGGCCAGACTGCCATCTGCCGGGGTTTTTTAATTTGCTTTGTTTTGGTTGGTCGTCAATTTTGTCATTCAGTGTGTTTTTAATTTTAACAATCGGGTTAAGCAAAGCAGCAATCTGTTAGAGGTCATAAGCAAGCATCATCTTAAAATATCGAATATCGAACCGAAGAATTATGAATGATGAAGTAAAAACAACTTCAATATTCATTATTCATCATTCATTATTCTTTATTTTCTACACCTATATACACCCAGTCGTTTTCTATTTTTACAGGATATGTTTTTATGTCGCACTCATCGCCGTTCAAACACTTTCCGGTAGCCAGCGAAAAAGTTTTTTTATGAAACGGACAAGCCACTTTGGGTTCACTGTTTTGTGTACCGATCATTCCACGGCTAAGCGCCATTTGCTGGCGGTGGGGGCACATATTCTGCGTAGCATACCACTCTTTGCGGCGGCTAAAATTGAATAGTGCAATCTGCTCATCCTGATACTTTACACATACGCCACCGTTTTCGGGTACATCTGTTGTACGGCAGGCTAAAAACCAGGTAAAGACTTTTTCTTCTATCATAGAATCTACATTGATTTGGCAAAAAATTTCTGTTTCAGCCTTCGCTGATCATTTTTTCAATGGCAATTAAATGGGGGAAATAAATACCCGCTGCATTTTTTAATGCAGGCAAGCAATCGTTAGTAATGCGGCATTCAACCGTTTGCTGTTACAGACAAACAGGTTAAATATGAAATGAGAGTGTTTTAGTTATATCAGAGAAGGATTAAGGTACAGGATTTGATTTCAACTTTTTTACTTCCATTCTTTCGCTCTTTTCTGATCGCGCATGGGATCAAACTTCACCGATGGATCTTTTTCTTCAGGCGCATTCACAAAGTGGTTAAAGCGTTTGCGTATTTCAGGATTCTCTACCGCTTCTTTCCATTCACATTTATAATTGTCTACCAATAGTTGCATTTCGGCTTCGAGTTGCGCGGCAATTCCCAAACTATCGTTTACCACTACGTTACGCAGGTAATCGATACCACCTTCCATTTTGTTCAGCCAGGTAGCCGTACGCGTTAACGGATCGGCAGTTTTGATATAGAACATCAAAAAGCGGTCGATGTATTTTATACAGGTTTCCGAATCGAGGTCGGTAGCCAGCAACAGTGCGTGTTGTGGTTTTGATCCACCATTACCGCACACATACAGGTTCCAGCCTTTTTCGGTGGCGATGATGCCAAAGTCTTTGCTTTGCGCTTCGGCACATTCGCGAATACAACCCGATACAGCCGATTTAATTTTATGGGGAGCGCGTAATCCGCGATAGCGTTCTTCGATCCGAATGGCATAACTAACGCTGTCGTGCAGGCCAAAACGGCACCAGGTGCTTCCTACACAACTTTTAACGGTACGCAATGCTTTACCATAAGCATGGCCACTTTCAAAACCGGCTGCAATTAATTCAGCCCATATTTCGGGTAAATCGCTCAGGTGAGCGCCAAAGAGGTCAATGCGCTGACCGCCGGTTATTTTTGTATATAGATTATATTTTTGAGCAACCTGTCCTATTACGATCAGTTTCTCAGGCGTGATCTCTCCACCAGGTATGCGGGGCACCACTGAGTACGTACCACCTTTTTGAATATTCGCCAAAAAGCGGTCGTTGCTGTCCTGTGCGGTATCGTTTCCTTTGGCCAGGATCATTTCGTTCCACAAACTTGCCAATATAGATGCTACAGGAGGTTTACACAACTCGCAACCATCACCGCTACCCAGCTTGTTGAGTACTTCGTCGAAGGTCATCAGTTTGTGAACTTTTACCAGGTCGTACAATTCCTGGCGGCTGTAATTAAAATGTTCGCATATAACGTTGCGCACATATTTACCCTGCGATTTCAGCGTGTGGGTGATCAGGTCTTTTACCATCGGCACACAACCACCGCAACCAGTACCCGCTTTTGTGCATTTTTTAATGGTTTCCATGCTTTCGTTGCCATCGCAAACAGCACTGCATATGTCGCCTTTGCTTACGCTTTCGCAGCTGCATATTAAAGCATCATCGGGCAAGCTCGATACGCCGGCGCCGCCTTCAGCAGCCGAACCGCCACGCGAGCCCAGAATAACATCTTCGGGATTGGGTGGCAATACTACTTTATTCTTTACAGTCTGCAGCAACATGTTGTATGCATCTGCATCACCCACCAATACGCCACCGAGTAAATATTTTCCATCGGGCGAAATGTTGATGCGCTTGTAAACGCCTTTCATCCGGTCTTCGAGTACAATGCTGCGGCCTTCGGCTGCAGGTACAAAAGGATCGCCAAAGCTGGCCACATCTACACCAATCAGTTTCAGTTTGGTGCTCATATCGTAACCGGTAAATAATTTATCACCGCCGGTTAAACTGCTTACTACCACATCGGCCATTTCGTAACCGGGGGCTACGAGGCCATAGATCATACCATTATATAATGCACATTCGCCAATGGCAAATATGTTCGGATCGTTTGTCTGCAGTTTATCGTTTACAATGATACCACCACGGTTGCCTGTTTGCAGATCGGCTTGTTTTGCCAACTCGTCGCGCGGTTTAATACCGGCCGAAATCACCAGCATATCTATATCGAGCTTGCTTTCGTCAGAAAACCGCATGCCGGTAATGTATTGATCACCTAAAATTTCAGCTGTGTTTTTGCTGGTGTGAATAGAAAGGCCCAGCGCTTCGAGTTTGCTTTTAAGAATGTTCGAGCCGGCGTCATCGATTTGCCGGGGCATTAAACGGGGAGCAAATTCAATAACATGGGTATTGGTAACGCCCAAATCGATCATGGCCTTGGCAGCCTCGAGCCCCAGCAATCCACCACCTATTACAGCGCCGGTAGTTGCTTTTTTGGCGTGGGCCGTCATCATTTCAAGGTCTTCGATGGTGCGATATATAAATACGCCCTCTTTTTCAACGCCAGGGATTGGCGGAACAAAGGCGGCAGAACCAGTTGCGAGAATGAGGTAATCGTACGATTCAACCAAACCGTGGTGCGAGCGAACCATTTTTTGCGCCCGGTCGATATGCTGAATGGGATCGCCGAGGTACAAACGGATATTATTTTCGGCATACCATTCAATGGGCGCCATAGTAAGATCGTCGGCGGTTTTACCGGCAAAATATTCGCTCAGGTGAACGCGATCGTAAGCGGGGCGGGTTTCTTCGCCAAAAACAATAATCTCAAATTGACCCGGCCGGGCTTTGGCAGTTAGTTTTTCACAAAACTTGTAACCCACCATTCCATTGCCAATAACTACTATTTTCATATTCTGCGTTTTTTGATCTGGATTAAATTTTCGCAGCAATCGTTAACATTATAAAAAATCACATATAATATCAATTTGGCAAATCGCTAAAAAATTAACCGTTGTTTTGTGATCTGTGTAATAAAAATACGGCCTTTTTATTATTATTTTTATACATGAACATGATATCTGTCATATATTTATTTTATTAATGTATAAATATTTAAGATTTTGAAGCAATTTTTAATTTGTGTAAACCCGTAGTTAATAATAAGTTGCACTATACCGATTTTGCAAAATGAGAGTATCTTTAGAATATTATATTAAATTATTTTACATATATATTTGAAGCGTGAAAAAAAATAAAAATGGTTGTGATCTGAAAAGTTGCTTTTTATGCAGACTTAGTTCAAAAGAGTGGCTGCCGGCTATTGATATATACCGCCAGAGCTTTCATGTAAACAAAGGCGAAATGCTGTTTACCGAAGGAAGTCAGGTTACCGGCATCTACTTTATATATAAAGGAACCTTTAAGGTGCATAAAAAATGGACCGATGACAAGGAACTGATCGTTCGGGTGGCCAAGAATGGCGCCATCCTGGGTCATCGCGGTTTGGGTAATGATATATATTATCCGGTTTCGGCAACCGCCCTTGAACCTTCGGAAGTATGTTTTATCGACCTCGACTTTTTTCAGTCGACCCTTAAAGTGAACTACCAGTTCCTGTATGAACTGATGATGTTCTTTGCCGGGGAGCTGAAAGAGTCGGAAAAAAAGATGCGCAACCTGGCGCATATGCCGGTAAAAGGCCGAATTGCCCAGGCATTGCTGAACTTTCATGCTAAATTCGGCACCAACGAAGAAGGATTTATCGATTTAACCCTTAGCCGCCAGGACCTGGCCTCTTATACCGGTACCACCTACGAAACTGTATTTCGCATCATGAGTGAACTGGTGCAGGAGGGCTCTCTTGAATTATCAGGAAAAAATATTCGTGTTCTTGATACAGAGAAGCTGAACCTGCATGCCGGTGAATAACTTCTTAATTTTGAGGTTTTGGAATTTAGGGATTTCGGGATTTAGGATCATCCTTGCAATTAATGAAATCCCAAAATCTCAAAATCACTAAATCAGAAATTAAATTAATGATTATTCAACCCGAACTGATCGTTGCCGGCGCAGGGCCAGGTGATCCTGAAATGATCACGCTGAAAGCATATCGCATATTGCAGGAAGTGCCGGTGGTTTTGTACGATAACCTGGTGAATAAAAATTTACTGAGTTATACGAAATCAGATTGCGAACATATATATGTGGGTAAGTTACCCTACGGCGAATATACACCACAGGAACATATTCATGAACTGATACGCGAAAAAGCATTTGAAAAAGGAAAAGTATTACGCTTAAAAGGCGGCGACCCTTTTATTTTCGGAAGGGGGTTTGAAGAAATTATATATGCACGCGAACAGGGTATTCGCACCACTTATATCCCCGGCATCACCAGCATGCAGGCAAGCGGCTTGTACGATATACCACTCACCTATCGCAATATCAGTGAAAGCATTTGGGTGGTAACCGGAACAAAAAAAGATGGTTCATTATCGGCCGATCTGCAACTGGCCATACAAAGCAAAGCCACAGTGGTTATTTATATGGGCATGAAAAAATTGGCGGAAATAGCCAACACCTATATTGAAAAAGGATGTGGCGATATGCCTGCAGCTATTATCCATTATGCTTCATTGCCCTATAGCAAACTGGCTAAAGGTTTGGTAAAAGATCTTCCGCAAATAGCAGCAGAAAAACATATTACCCATCCGGCCCTGATCATTATCGGGCATGTTACCGCATTGCCATTTGCTGATGTGTAACAGGGGGGCTGATATTGAAGAAATTTATCCTGATCATGTAAAATTCAACGCATACCTGTTTGCGATTACATAAAAGCGTTATATATTACAATAAATTCTCACCTAAAAATCATGGTTACCAAAGGAATCCTAACCGGTAACGCAATGGCCTAAGTGATTCTATGTATTGCCCGCTACAGGGGGATTACTAAATAACCAAGTTTTCCATTTTTTTTGTTGTCGAACTGCATTGTCACGTTGTTTATAATCAAGTGTTACTTAAAGCAAGTAGCACAACTTAATTATCGGTTGCTGCGCCTCAATATTTTTTAAAGTTTTCACGAAGGCTCTGGTTATAGGCACTTACAGCTCCCGGTTTAAAATCCGGGAGCTTAAAATTTTCAAAATATGGAAATCGCATGCTATAAGCCAGGTGTTACCAGCCAGGCAGATGGGTTATTCGCTTCTACCAGTATGTCGGCAAGGAAAGAAGTAGTTTATGCCAAACACTTTCATCCTTCTTCATTATCTGTTTCGTTACGGCCGTTTTGTGTGCCACGCGACATGACCACCCTGTATAAATGGGCAAAAAAGCTGAACCGCGCTGAAGATTCAGTGGCTGTAAGTTATTTGTATACCAGTTACAGCGATTTTGCACGTTCATTCATGGCTTTGATCAATAACCGGATACCGGTTTGCCAGGTAGATATTTGCGCTGCCGACAAAGATGAATTGTGCGAAACTTATCCTTCATCACCGGGCACTTACATCATCAGGCTACTCATGAACACCAACAAAAAAATAGTTCGGCCGCTTCATTTGAAAGCTCTGCAAACCTGTATGGAATATTTCTTTTCATTTCCCCACATCAAACAAATTATAGCAGAACCTGAAGATGATAATAAATTGTGTAACGACCTGTTGCAGAAAGTAGGATTTCAATTCGAAGATCAGGTATATCATCAATATACAGTATGCAATTTATTTGTATGCACCAGAGAAACTTTTATCAGGCAACACTAAAGCAACTAAGACACTAACCCAAAACTTAACCTTGTCCTCAAAAAACGGGACGCACCACTAAACACTTATCCTGCTACTTATCCTGTAATGTGCTTACGCCCTTATCCTAATGCCTTATCCTAACCATGGCAACGCCGTGGAGATTTTGAAGCAGATATATGTGAATTATTACTCCCATTTACAAGGGAAGCCGTTCCCGGCTTCCCTTTCTGTTTGTTACAATACTGCCTGATATGCGCATATGAGTAATTACAACACTAACACGGTTTTCAGCTGTTATGCGGTATTCACCGGCATCCTACAATTCCCTTATTTTAATTATGACATGCTGTAGAGTAATCTCCACACCTGCCTGAAACCGCACGGCACGAAATTTTAGCGTATACCGAAAAAGTATATGACGCTGAAGGCTTTTTATATAAGATATTCTGTTTGGGCAGCTGTATTCAATACCCTCAGTATAATCGTTTACCTGTTCGCACGTAATTACACCAATGTATGGGTGTTGTATATCGGCAATATTTTATTTTGCGCCGTTGTATTAATGGGTGTGTTTAAAGGCAATCACCGCGTGCACGACACCGCCAGCGTACGCTCCCTGTTTATGATGGGCTTTAAGATAACTATATACGGCATTTTATTAGCTACTGTATTGTGTTTACTGTTATTACTCATTAATTCGATGTTTACCGGTATTTCATCGCCGGATGTTCCTGCGCAGGCTGGCCGCGGCGATATTTTATTTATCATTTTATCGAGCACCATTGCAGTGAATGCAGTTCTGGGAGCCTTGTCGGCATTGATAGGCGCTACAGTTGTGAAAAAGAATCAAAAAACCGGAGAGGGTAAAACATTATATTAATGCAGCACGGACAAAAAAAGAGAAAAATTCGTCCTGCACAAACGGTGAAAAAAAAGCAGGGCAAAGAAAAACAAATGCATCCCCAGCCGGTATTTGAAAAGGAAAGGGATGTATTGCGGCTGCGTAATAAAACAGCGATCATAACCGGGGGCGATAGTGGCATTGGAAAAGCGGTGGCGATAGCCTTTGCAAAAGAAGGCGCCGATGTAGTCATTGCTTATCGCGAAGATGATAAAGATGCGCGTTCAACCGCCGACCGTGTTGAAGAGATAGGACAACAATGCCTGCTGATTGCCGGTGATATCGGTAAACCAGTCCATTGCAAAAAAATTATTCAGCAAACCATTAACCGTTTTGGCAAGGTAGATGTGCTGGTAAATAATGCCGGCGTTCAGTTTCCGCAAACCAGTATTTCAGACATCACTCCTGAACAACTGAAAAAAACGTTTGAAACGAACATCTTTGCCATGTTTTACCTGGTACAGGCAGCAGAAAGTTATTTAAAAGAAGGCGCCTGTATTATCAACACCACCTCTGTTACCGCCTACAGAGGCAGTTCGCATTTACTGGATTATTCCGCTACCAAAGGCGCTATTGTAAGTTTTACCCGGTCGCTGAGCGCCTATTTTGCCAAACAAAAGATCAGGGTAAATGGTGTGGCGCCCGGTCCTGTTTGGACACCGCTGATACCCGCCACCTTTCCACCTTCGCATGTAGCTGAGTTCGGTTCCGATACGCCGTTAGGTCGTGCCGGAGAACCGGTTGAAATTGCCTGGTCCTACGTTTTTCTTGCATCCGATGAAGCCTCTTATATAACAGGGCAAATACTTCACCCCAATGGTGGTGAAATTGTAAATACTTAAAACCGATGTAACATGAAAATGGTAGGTATTGTACTTATTGTCATTGGCATAGCCATGATAGTAATCAGGCAGATAAATTATACCAGTGAAAAAAAAGTGGCCGACCTGGGGCCTATTGAACTGAATAAAAAAGAACAGAAAACGGTTGCCTGGCCAACCTATGCCGGCATTGCCATAGCTGTTTGCGGTGTGGTTGTTTTGATAGCTGCCGGAAAGAAAACCACCACTTAGGGTTGATATTTCGGGATTTTTAGATTTGGGGATTTATAGATTTGTTTTGGTGATACCGTATCAGGAAATCACAAAATCTATAAATCTCAAAATCAGAAATTGTTTTAGGGCTACCCTGTTTGGGGATTTTCGTTCACACAACTTTTAACATACCGGGCTATTATTCAAGTAATTAAATGAGGAATAGTATTTGAAGATATTTTCATACGAGTTATCAAATTATTTATTTAAAACTTTATAATCATGACTACAACGACTAAAGTTATTCTTGGCCTGATAGGCGCTGCCGCCGTTGGAGCTGCAGTTGGTTTATTACTTGCCCCCGATAAAGGAAGTGAGATAAGAAAAAATATTAAAGATACAGCAGGTAAGTGGACAGATCGCCTGAGCGATATGTGGCAAAACGGCAAAAGCGCCGCAGAAAGAGCCGCTTCAAAAGTACAAAGCGAAATGTAACAGGTTTCTATCTCTGAAACCATACAGGGGGCAGGCTCAGGCCTGCTCTTTGTTTTTTTGCCATTCCGCCGCAGGCGGAATGAAATTTTCTGAGCGAAGCGAAGAAATCCTGTGGCACGGCCTGATCTTAAAGCGAAGACTTTAAAATTTCAGGTTATGAAAAAAAAGAAAACATCGGTGCGGCATCCGGTTGTGCATAAACATTCCACTACCCCACCGCAAGCAAAGCCTAAACAAAACGAAAAACCGGCCGATGAACCTATAACAGATAAAAACGCTTCCATACAAACCGGTTATAAAAAACCCGACAACCAAAAAGTAGTGAATGAACAGGAGCAGGACCAGGTTGTAAATGACATGGAAGAAACACGGGATCAGGGGGTAAATTAAACTATATTGTTCGGCAATAAAAAAAGCTGCCCTTTTTCAGGACAGCTTTTATTGTTATACCTATTAAATACGCTTAAAGTTGAAGGATTACTGTTTCAGCAATTTCGCTATCACTCTTTGTGATCCCTGACTAGCCACTGCCGTATACAATCCCGCTCTCCAGAAGGCCCCAACCGTTACCGTTGCATTGTTACTAACATTATTCATTTTGGTAACCAGTTTTCCGGTTGTATCAAAAATGCGAATGCAAATTTTTTCAGTATCGGGGCTGGTGATTTCCAGGTTAAACACGCTGGTGCTTGGGTTGCGCATCACCTTAACGGTCAATAATCCGGGCGACTTAAGACCCAACACAGTAACAGTTACTGTATCGCTACCGGTAGCGCCTCTGTCGTCGGTAACCGTTAACCTGAATATATACACGCCGGGCGCCATATTACTGAGCACAGTTGTTGAAGAACCTGGTGTAGATAAAGTAAACTGCGTTGGTCCGCTGATCTTTACCCATTTATACGAAATGATAGAGCCATCAGGATCGTTAGAAGCCGTACCATCGAGTGTTATACCGGCGCTGGGCAACTGAACGGTAACATCGGTGCCCGCATTGGCCAGCGGGGCCTGGTTACCCGGCAAAGCCGTATCGTTCACAACTATAGTAATATCATCGTTGGCGGTTGCACCCTTATCATCGGTTACAGTTAACCGGAATACATAGGTACCTGCTGCCAGATTGCTTATTACTGTAATGGCAGAACCGGGGCTATTGATCAGGAACTGCGATGGACCGCTTACTTTTGACCAGGCATATTTTGCAATAGTGCCATCAGGATCTTTCGATGCCGAACCATTCAGACTAACGCTGTTAACAGGCAGGGTGATTGCAGTATCGGTCCCTGCATTTGCTACAGGCGGCTGGTTGGCCGGCGTACCGATATTGTTAACAATAACGTTCACATCGTCGGTAGCAGTGGCGCCTTTATCATCGGTAACTGTTAACCTGAATACATAGGTGCCTGCCACCAGGCCGGTTAATGCAGTAGATACGGCGCCGGTATTGGCAATATTATAAGTTGACGGACCGCTTATTTTTGTCCAGCTGTATGTTGTAATAGTTCCATCGGGATCGATCGATGCACCGCCATTCAGTGTAGCACTGTTGGTGGGCAGCGTTATAATTATATCCGAACCGGCATTAGACACAGGTCCCAGGTTAGCGGCTTTTACAGTTACGGTAACATCATCGGTGCCTGTTGCACCTTTATCATCGGTTACTGTTAATCTGAAAACATATACGCCTGCAGCCAAACCGGTAACGCTTGTTGCTGCAGTGCCTGCACTGGTAATACTAAACTGCGAAGGACCGGCGATCTTTGTCCATACATAATTGGCAATAGTACCATCGCTATCTTTCGATGCCGAACCATCAAGGCTAACCGAATTGACAGGCAATGTAATGGTAATATCAGTACCGGCATTAGCTACGGGAGCTACATTACCCGGCGGCTGGCTAAAAGGATCGCTGAACAGCTGGCTCATGGGAATATATTCCAGCGCGGTACTGGGGCTTTGCCAGAACAACCCTAATGTACTGCGATCGTCATTGTTAAAATATTCCAGCTTAATATCATATTTCTGTCCGGCCGTAAGTGTGATTGGTGTTGAATTAAACGTGCTGGGATAATCTTCCTGCCAGCCATCGATAATGAGTTTGCCATCAACCCATAAGCGACGACCACCGCCGGCGCTTAACTGAAAAGTATAGGCTTCAGAAAACTGCGCCATTACTTTACCGGTCCACCGCATGGAGTAGGTATTGCCCGGAATTTTATAATGCACGCCCAGGCGCATCCAGTCGAGGAATGCTATGGAAGTATCTACTTTGGTGAATACGAGATTCGACAATTTATCGTCGCTATAATACTCTCCTTTCAATCCGTTTCCATTACCCCATACCGTTGGAGCAAAAGGAGCTATATTGCTTTTACCTGCATGCGTTAATACATATGCCTGACCACTGGCCGGCTGCACGCGCATATTTTCATTGGCTCCTGAATTGGGGCTCAGGTAGTAATCAACAGCAGATGACTGAAGGGCCAAAAAACCACTGGCCAAACCTTCTGTGGTGCATTGAATGATATCGACCCGCTTTGTTCCTACAGGCGATTCATTAATGATACCCGCTTTTTTATGACCTGTAATTGTACAGTTTCTTATAAAAATGGGGTACGGACCATTGATCGGGCCTTCCTCAAGTATAATACCATAGTCCCTGCCTGCTGCATCGATCACCAGGTTCTCAAATTTCAGGCGGTTACTGTTCTCCGATGCAGCTTTGACCATTATTTCGCTGTTGTAAACGTGTCCATTCCGGTACAGATAGGCGTTTACATAAGCGCCGTGATAAATACCAAAGTCGTTATTATATAAAACAAAATCCTCGATCACATGGTGTCTTTCGTTATTTTGCCACGATACCAACCCACAGTTGCAATTATGCGCCATATTATTATTAAATACCCAGGCGCTTTCGATATCTCCCTCATCCCATAAATAAGCACCACCAATACGATGGTCTCCTGTGTTGCCGATCACCACATTGTTTGTACAAACATTATCGTCGCCCACACCTATTATAAAACCACTCGTGGCTAATGAGTTCGCCGATTGCGGAATGTATTTGCACATCGCCACTACATTACCATCCCATACAATGCCATGCGTTAAGTCTAATAAATCCCACCAGAAAGCGATCTCTGTAACATTATATGCTACATTTCCTTTCATGGTAATACCGTTCGATGAGTGTGGTACATAAGAACGGTTATCGCAGTTGCGGATCACGCATCCTTCAACCAGCGAACCCACGCTGCCATTGTCGCAATGGTGAAAATGTATACCATATCTGCCAAGTACAAATTCTGAAATGCCATTGATCATCTGGCGTGGCCCTGCATAACGGACCTGTGCATTTTTAATAGTTTGCGGAACAGATGAACGGATGAAAATATGCATTCGTCCTGCAGTAGTTCCTTCAATACGCACATTGCGCGTAAGGTTGATCACCTCTGCACTCCATGTATTATTGATCTGCGGATGTACGCGAACGGTTCCGGCATTAAGTGTTAATGAAGAACCTGATATGCTATTAATTTTGCGGTCTTCAAAACCATTTAGATAAGCATCTCCTACCTGGGGCGCTTCGGTTGGCGCAATGGTAATATCGTCGCCAGCCTGCCAGCCCGAAGGCGTACTGTTTAATGAAACAGTAGTAGCGCCTGCTGCAATACTTCCTGCCGCACGTACATAAGATGTTTTAGGCGTACCAACGATGTCGAGCACACCTGTTCCCATAACCCACAAACCAACGTCGGTGGTCATTACATCCATTCCACCACCTACAAACGCACTCTCATTGATATTAATAAACTGAAGTAATTGAACAACACTTGCCGAAGATGGCTGCATTTGCAATTTGCCCTGTACCACCACGTTGCCCGAAGTTTGCAACGTACAACTGTTGTTGCTGTCGAATTGCAAAGTGGCTCCGCTGCTTACGCTTACACCTGCATAGCTTGCCGTAGATAAATCGAAAATAACTGTATGACCCGATGAAATAAGAGGAATATCTGATGGTCCTGGTAACTTACCGCCCCAGGTTCCGGGGCTTGACCAATTGCCTGATTGTACACTGGAAACTGTACCTAATAGTGCATAATTATTATTGGGCGCACATTTGATAGTGTTGGTACGGAATTCTTTTTTTCTGGCACCTATCTGGGAAGTCAAACACAATCCGGTCGCAGTCAGGGATGCATCCCGGAGGAATTTCCTTCGATTAGTGTTCATCATAGGGATATTTTCGTTTTTCTTAAAGAGTAGTTTCACGGTTCAAACAACAATTATGGTGCCTGAAATTTTCGCATGATGATTATTAATGAAAAAATAGATTTGAATCAAACATATTCTTGTTATTCAAATATGTATATCCATTTCTATCTAACTTTTTCGGGATCATTGTTACCAAAAAAAAATTTTAAATCTTTCTGCAAAACAAATTTTGTCAGTATTTACTAATAACGACGCGGGTTTCAAAAAGTATTGATGGCTGAGGCAGATTTATAAATAAAGAAAAAGTGCGCATACACGGCACAGAAAACACCATGTGCAGACGAAATATTTACTAAATAGAAATAAGTAAATATTCTTAGTACAATTCAAAAATAAATTGGTTAACAACCAAATAAGAAAAAAATGAAGAGGGGGAAAATTACGAAAGAAGTAAAAGCTGTTTTTATAACAATAAGTGCAGGAAAAAGTAACAAGTGAAGATGTTCTACATCATCAGAATAGAATTTGAAAAGAGAAGATTATCTATTGAACAAACGCCTGTAACAGCCATTTATTGCCCGGGGCTTACTTCAGCATCTTTTCGAGCCGGTTATTAATTTTTATAAAGCCCCACAATGCAATTTTGAATTTCGCCAGGGAAAACAATCCGCTTACATGAATGCGGCTGATGAATAATTTATTTTTAACCGGCAGCTTGTCGACCCGGTTGCCCACCCTGAATGCAAGGCGAAGGTCGTTTTGCTGTAGTATATCAAAGATAGCAAGCCGCTTAGTGTCATTGATTTGACTGTACGCACCGAATGTATAGGCATGGCATGGCTGCACAGGAATGCCCAGGTGTTGCAAGCGTTCTTTGGTTTGTTTTACATCGGCAGCAATTTCGGGTACTCCTAATTTTGAATAACTCTCGTGATTATAAGTGTGTAAGCCAAACTGAACCATGTCTTTACTCATGATCAGCGCTTCCTTTACATCCATGAATTCGCCCATAGGATTTTCAGCCAGGTGCTTATTATCGGGCGATTGAATAAAACCTGCTACCAGAAATATGTTCGCTTTAATGTTATATTCTTTCAATAACGGATACAAGCTGGTGTAATTATCGCGATAGCCATCGTCGAGCGTGATCATTACCGGTTTAGATGGCAACGGTTTCTTATGTTCAACATAATCAACCAGCTCACTTAAAAAGATAGAAGTGTATCCGCTTTTGTTCAGGTATTCAAAATGTTGTCGTAGTTGCGCGGTTGTTACGGTTAAAAAATCAGGCACATTTCCACTGCTTACCTTGTGATAATTTAATATCGGCAGCCCTTTGAAAAAGGACCCCATATTATATATAAATACCCCAATGGCCGCCATTACTATTACAGCAATTACCAGATATACCATTCTTTGTATCCTTTATTAAATCTTATCCTAAAATCTTTTTCAATCGCTGGCTAACCCTTATGAACCCTGTTAATGCCAGTTTATATTGCCACATAGTATAACTGCCATTCATATGTAAGCGATTCAATAATAAACGGTTTACATTTCCCATAGGCAATTTATTCAACCGGTCGCCTACTTTAAATGCATACCGAACGCCATGCTTTTTCAGAATATCAAACATACCGCGTTGCTTAACCGGGTCATTCTTCAGATAAGCTGCCCATGAATAAGCAAAAACAGGCTGATAAGGTATGTCCAATTCATCTAACCTTTGTTTCGACTGGCGCATGTCTTCATCAATTTGCTCCAGGGTATAATTATGATAGTTCTCGTGATACATGGTATGCAATCCAAACTGAACATGATCTTTACAAATAGTTTTAGCCTCTTCGGGCAACATGAATTCACCTTCGGCACGGGGACCCATATTACCGGGCGTTTGAACAAAACCGGCTACAATAAATATATTTGCTTTGCAATTAAACTCTTTCAGCATGGGGTATAAATCGGTATAGTTGTCGCGAAAGCCATCATCGAGCGTGATCATCAGGGGCTTTGGCGGCAGCGGTTTATTCTTTTCAACGTAATCGATCAGGTCGGTAAAAAAGATGGTATTGTAACCGCTTTTGGTGATGTATTCAAGATGCTCGCGCATTCTTGTAGCAGATACCGTTAGGAAATCGGGCTTTTTGGTGCTGCTTATTTTGTGGTACACCAATACAGGTAAGCCTTTGAAAAACGGGCCGGCATACCAATACATGAGCCCAAAAGCCATTAACAGAAATATGGCGGTTATAATTAAGTAGGTCATGGGGAAGGGAATATTATGTTTTTGTGGTTGATTAAGGAACCCGGTAAAATAGAAAAACAGGCAACAACATGGTTAAAAATTATTCAACAACTCTCGTCAGTAACCATTTTGTCGCTGCCTGTTGTAGTGGTTGTTTCAATCGGCGGCCGTTGCAGTAAAGGCCTTATTAAGTTGTAAATCCAGTTTTTCGTATTGCGAATTCTTGCTTTTAAATTCAGGCACCAGCTCCTTCATTTTTCTTACAGTGCCGTAATTGTCTTCGAGCCTGCTCATACTAATCAGCTCTTCAATTTCTCTTACTACTTTATGCGAGCAGGGGATCACTTTGGCAATCTTTATTTTCTCGTGGTGTGTAGGCAATGTTTTTTCTTCGGCATTCAACAACTCTTCGTACAGTTTTTCGCCGGGGCGCAATCCTGAGAATACAATCTTAATATCCTCATCGGGTGTTAAGCCGGCCAACCGTATCATCTTCAATGCCAGGTCAACGATCTTTACCGGTTTGCCCATATCAAAAACAAATATCTCGGAGCCTTTACCCATGATAGCGGCTTCCATAACCAGTTGCACCGCTTCGGGAATGGTCATAAAATACCGGGTTATTTCAGGATGGGTAACAGTAACCGGGCCACCCTGTTGAATTTGTTGTCTGAAGCGGGGAATTACCGAACCATTTGAACCGAGTACATTGCCAAAACGAGTGGTAATGAACTTTGTTTTGCTACCGCCGGTTAATGAATGGTTCGATTCACCATTTATTAACCCGATGATGGTTTCATCAATAAGGTTAGAAGCCACACTGCTCAGCGATTGTACATACATTTCGGCAATGCGCTTCGATGTACCCATTACATTGGTTGGGTTAACTGCCTTATCGGTTGAGATCATCACAAACTTATGCACGTTGTATAAAACAGACAGGTCGGCAATGATCTTGGTGCCCATTACATTGGTAAGGATGGCTTCTGAAGGATGCCTTTCCATCATAGGCACATGCTTGTAGGCGGCTGCATGGAATACATAATGCGGGCGGTAATCGCGGAAGGGGATCTGCATCCGGTTACGGTCGCGAATATTTCCGATAAAGACCTTGATATCGGCGCCGGGAAATTTCTCTTCCATTTCCAGTTGCATTTCGTGCAGCGGCGACTCGGCCTGATCGCACAGGATCACCATTTCAGGATCGAACGACAATGCCTGGCGCACAATTTCGGAACCTATTGAACCTGCCGCGCCGGTGATGAGTATCCTTTTGCCCGACAGTTCGTGTGAAATTTTTTCGTTGTCTATGATGATCGGCTCACGTTGCAGCAGGTCTTCGATGCGCAGTTCCTGGATCTGCTTCAAGCTGAGCTTTCCATAAATCCATTGGTCACTCGGAGGAACAGTAAGCACCTTTATACCGAACTGTAAACATTTTTCAATCACCACTTTTTTATCCTTGCTGTCTAATTGTTCGTTCATCAAAATCAGCTTGTCGATCTTCTTCTTCGTTTTCAACAACGGCAGTTCTCTGATATGATACACTTTCTTCTGCTGAATACTCATGTTGGTCTTATTGATATCGGTTTCAACAAAACCGGCAATTACAAACTTATTGGTAATGCTCGATTCGATGGCTTGTTTCACCAACATAGCTTCGGTATCGGAGCCGTATATTAAAACGTTTTCTTTTAATGAAATAGAATTGTGTTTTACCAGGTAATAAAACCCACGCACTGCTGCCCGCAGCATCATGTGAATGGTGCAACTGATAAAGAAGTTGATCAATAAAACGCCAAAAATGTTGAGAGAATTTATATGGTATTCGCGGTTCACTATAAATAAAACAGCTACCGGGTACAAAATACCTGTAATTAATACGCCCATTGATATACGCATCATGTCGTGCACATTCGAAAAACGCAACATTCCTGTATGAATGCGCATCGAATAAAATACAACTACCGAAATACAGCAATATAACAGGGTATACACAAAATAGTGGCCGCGCAGAATTTCAGAAAATTCAAATTGCTTAACGATAAAGTATGATAACGTAAAAGAAAAACCGGTAATAACCAGATCAATAAGCAATATCACCCATCTGGGTACTGCCCTGGAGAATGATAAAAACTTCTTCATGCTACTAATCAAATTTTTTACAATGAGGATTCGGTGAACAGGATTTCCCAGGAATTAAATGGAATTACCATGAGTGATATTCAAAGAATAATCACGGTAATAATGGATATTACGAAGGAAAAATGGATTCCGGGGTTGAATAGTGCAAGGAAAAAAGGATTATAACCAGGGATGTTCAAAGGATTACCACAACGCTACAACAATTGGCTTAATTACCAAGGATATGGATATATAGAGGAATTAACAGAAAGGACAAAATGTGGATTTGTAAAGGGAGACATTTCAAAGGATCGATCGGATGCAACAACCGGGATTTCAAGATCCCTAATATATGGTTGATTATGGAGGAGTATTGCGTTTTAATTTTCTCGAAGGAAATTCAAAGGATGAAGAGAGGATTAGAACCGGGAGACAAGGTACACAAGAATTTGGATTATAACACATTTTTGAGCATGATTTTTTTGCACCATGCCTCTTTTCACCACTTACCCCGGTCCCGAAACGTAATTAAATGTGAACCGCACCTGCTTTCTTAAATGCAAATGAATGAATGTGAGCAACCGCCTTTGCAGGAGTAAGATACTTTTCAAAATAGGCCAGGGTATTTTGCTCCAACTCCATCCGTTCTTCTTTGTGCGCAACAAGATACCTGATAGCTTCTTTCAATTCGGCATGAATGTCTTTTATTTCCATATAATGGGTGCCGGCCACAAAATTCCCGGGCAGTACGCGGTTGATGGGCGTTGTAATGATGGCTTTGCCCAAAGCAATGTATTCGCCCAGCTTCCATCCAAGGCAATCATGCACCGCAGGCGTATTAATTGCTACAGCCGATTGCTTCAATTGCTGAAGGTATGCCTTATGGTTGTACCGCTTACCCGCCGAATATTGTTCAAGCCCTTCGAACGGCCCTAACCTGCGACGCGAAAAGCCGCCTGTAAAAGAAATTACTTTTTCGCGATCGAGCTCCTGCAGCATGGTAATAATTTCCTTTCGCAGGTTGGTTACATTGGTGTGCTTTTTCCAGGGATAGTTCAGGTAAAACAGGTAATTATCTTTGGCCGGTTTGCGGTCGGCATATACATCAAAAGAGCACCGTTTTAACGACTGGTGCGTGTACACCCTGAAATACGGGTTTTTAATACCGGCCTTTCTATAGAGCTTCCACGATAAATTAAGATAGTTAGGAATACTAAGATAATTTATACCAAAATTCGGCCCTATGGGCAACAGCCTCGAATGCGATTGCAGCGTGGCCTCGTCAACATTCACCTTTGCATATACATCAGCCCCATCATAAACAGTTTCATTCACTTCGCATTTATCGTTGGCGGCAACACATATCTTTTTAACATGGCCGTTTTCCCAGATTTCATAATAGAAGAATTCCTTTTTATAGGGCCCGTTTACAAACTCTTTGAAACGAAGGAACCTGTCTTCGAACGAAAACTCAATGGTATAATCTTTATAAAAGTCATACAGACCTTTAAGATAAAACTCATAATACCAGGGATCGAACAAAGGACAAATCAGGATCTTCTTTTCCATGTTTAACTTTTTAAAATTGATTACTTCTTTTTGGCAACACGTAGCTGCCTGAACAATAACCGGGGTTATTATTCAATTTATATCATAATATATATGTAAAACAGTATTACGCTTTTAAAGCGGTTTTTAATGATCGTTCTTCAACACATTCATAAATAGCAGAAGTTACTCTGTCGAGATCGGCTTTGGTAAGATTGGATCCCGAAGGCAGGCACAAACCTATTTCAAATAGCCGTGCGCAGGTTTCTTTTCCGTAGTAAGGCGCATCACTAAACACCGATTGCAGGTGCATGGGTTTCCACAACGGGCGGCAATCGATATTATTGGCGATTAAGCGCAATCGCACATCTTCGCGGGTAAAATGGCGATTTTTGATAAGTATAGCTGTTAACCAATGGTTCGAGAAATAATTTCCGGTGGGCTCTTCCAAAAATGAAATGCCATCGATACCGGCAAGGGCTTTTTTATAAAACTGATAATTGCTGCGCCGTTGCTGAACGCGCAATGGTAATACTTCCATCTGGCCACGACCAATACCGGCACATACATTACTCATGCGATAATTATAACCAATTTGCGAATGCTGGTAATGCGGTGCAGGATCAAGCGCCTGTGAACTCAGAAAACGGGCCTTGCGAACAAACTCGGGATTGGCCGATATCAAAGCGCCGCCACCCGAGGTGGTAATAATTTTATTTCCATTGAAAGATAAAATACCAATGTCTCCAAAAGTTCCTACAGGTTTACCGTAGTATGTTGAACCAAGCGCTTCGGCAGCATCTTCCACAACCGGTATTTCATATTTGTTGGCAACGGCCATAATTTCATTCATACGGGCAGGCATGCCATATAAGTGCACCACTATAATCGCCTTTGGCTTTTTTCCTTTTGCCATACGGTCTTTAATGGTTGCTTCAAGATATTCAGGCGACATGTTCCAGGTGCTATCTTCACTATCTACAAAAACGGGTGTTGCACCCTGGTAAACAATGGGATTAGCAGAAGCAGCAAATGTCATAGACTGACATATTACTTCATCGCCTGCTTTAACGCCAAGAATGATGAGCGATAAATGCAAGGCAGCTGTACCTGAGCTTAATGCTGCTACATGCACACTATTCCCTAAAAACCTTTCAACATCCTGTTCAAAACCATTTACATTAGGGCCAAGGGGGGCTATCCAATTAGAAGTAAATGCATCCTGAACATACACCAATTCTTTTTCACCCATATGCGGAGACGACAACCAGATTTTCTCTTTCATTAGATACTTCTTATATTATACAAATTATAACGCTTTTACAGATAAAAAAATATGGTACAATCAGATTCTATTTACCTGTAATTTTTTGATGATTTTAAACGGGTTCACCCACTTTAATTATTTTGCCGGGGTTACCTACAACTACTGCATAATCAGGCACATCGCGAATAATTACAGCTCCTGCCCCAATCGTTACCCACTTACCGATGCTGATATTTTGTATTACACAGGCCCCTATACCTATTTGCGTTCCCTCACCTACCCGTACATTTCCGGCCAACGCGGCATTGGGAGAAATATGAACAAAATCACCGATCACACAATCATGATCAATAGAGCAGTTCGTATTAAGTATAACATGATTTCCAATGCGGGTATGAATATTTACCGAAACATTCGGCATCACCACATTACCTGTGCCCATTTCGCTTCGTTGCGAAATTACCGACGAAGGATGAATGGTATTGGTAAAGTGTACCTGCTGCAATTTTGCTGCCACCGCCTTGCGTATGCGATTATTGCCAATGCAAATAACCATTTGATCACTGGCCGTTACACCGGCTGCCTGCAATGAATTGAATACAGGATATTCGAGTAAAGATGTAACGTGTGGGTTATCGTCAATTAAAGCATGCGGCTTGCGCTGTTGTGCTTCGAGAATCTCACAAATCACTTTTGCATGCCCACTGGCCCCATACAAAAAAGTCCGGTTGGTATTCAACATAATAATTTAAGACTCCTCAATTCGCGCAATAAAAATACATCATTTATAGCTGACCTCATTTTATTTAAATATGAATTGCTATAAAGTGGCAATGGCACAGCGCTGATGCAACCACCATTAGTATAAGTTAACAACAAATAACTACCGGTAAAATAAATGCTATTGCTGTTTTATCCGGTAATCCGGTAATAACGACCCTGCTTGCGTGGAGCAGATTCACCGGTAAACTCATATTTCTCCTCATCATTTTCACCGGGCGGCGCCGAAAAATCAAGGCTTCCCAACAAAATCATTACCGGAAACAAAAAGGTATTTATGAAGGCTTTTACCGGCTGCAGTTCCTTTACCGATTCAATAACAGTATCTGTAACGGTTTTACATTGGTCATTGGTAAGTTGAGGATATATAGGAAGTGAAATTTCGTTTTTGTACATGTTATAGGTAACAGGATACTCATCTATCTTATATCCATTGTCTTTAAAAACAGTGAGCATGGGCAGCGGCGTAAAATGCACATTCACTGCAACAGACTTACCTGCAATTTTTTCAATGATCGCATTGCGCTGTTGTTCATCAATATTTTTTATGCGCAATGGATACAGATGGTACGATGAGTGACAATCTTCCTTTTGATAGGGCGGACAAATAGCCCAATCGCAATTGGCAAAAACCCGGCTATAATAATCGAACACTCTTTTTCGTTCAACCAGCAACAGGGATTTATATTTTTTAAACTGCGCCAACGCTACAGCAGCCAGTACATCGGGCATATTCATTTTATAACCCGGATAAATTACATCATATTGCCAGGCGCCTGCTTTGGCCTTTGTAAAAGCATCCTTTGTTTGGCCATTTAAACTCCATATGCGAAGCGTGTTATACGTTTCATGATTACAGAATGGAGCAGGCAGGTTTAACATAATAATTCCGCCTTCGGCAGATGTTACATTTTTAACTGCATGCAAAGAAAAAACAGTTACATCGGCACAGGCGCCAATAGGTTTGTTCTTATAAATGGCGCCAAGCGCATGGGCCGCATCGTCCATCACCAGTATACGGCCAAGTTGTTTTTGCGCATCGGAGCCGGGCCTGAATTTATGCTTAACCTCTTCGCTGTTTACGATGCGGTATATTTCATCGTAATCACATGGCCATCCGCCAAAATCAACTGCAATAATGGCTTTGGTATTTTCATTGATAGCCTGCTGAATCTTTTCGCAGCTGATGTTAAAGTCACTGCCCACATCAACCATAACAGGTTTGGCACCTACATGCATAACCGCAAGAGCGGTAGCGCAATAGGTATAGGCAGGCACAATTACTTCGTCGCCTTTTTTAATGCCAAACCAGTGCAGCATCAATATCATGCCCGATGTAGCCGAATTAACAGCCAATGCTTTTTGAACCTCGCAAAACTCAGCCATTTCATCTTCAAGTTGTCGGGTAGCCGGTCCTGTTGTAAGCCAGCCACTTTGAAGTATAGAAGTAACTTCCCTGATGATATCATCATCAATGTAAGGTGGAGAAAAACGAATCATAGCAGGTTACTTAGGGTTTATAATTACCAAACTTACTCAATTAAAAAAGCACTTTATAGAAAAAAGCCCTCTTTTTATTCAGCTAATCCGGTAGTTATAAACAGGTTATAATGTAAATGGGTATTTTTGATTAGTTGCTGCCGGTAAACTTTTGCATGGTAACATGGCCCTGCTGGCTTATTCCTTCGCTTTTAGCCACTTTCATCAGCGTAAAAAAAATAATCTTACAGTCTAACCGAAAATCCAGATGGTCTACATACCAAACATCCAGTTCAAATTTTTCATTCCAGCCTATGGCATTGCGTCCGTTTACCTGTGCCCAGCCCGTTATACCGGGTCGCACTTCATGGCGTCTTTTTTGAATTTCGTTATACAAAGGCAGGTATTCAACCAGTAAAGGGCGCGGACCAATCAAACTCATTTCGCCTTTTATAACATTGATCAGTTGCGGAATTTCATCGAGCGATGTTTTGCGTATAAACCGGCCAATACCGGTTAACCGGTCGGCATCGGGTAATAAGTTTCCCGATGCATCTTTACGGTCGTTCATAGTTTTGAACTTAACCAGCCTGAATATGCGACCATTTTTTCCGGGACGTGCCTGTACAAAAAACGGACTACCCTGGTTGGCCACAAACAGCAACGCTGTTATAATTAA
>Ga0114129_10001453_pt1 | contig 31988 bp, 32 predicted proteins | sample RhiMetdeltSRZDD1_FD_80071 | JGI IMG/M metagenome (GOLD analysis project Ga0114129, IMG submission 80071) | Populus rhizosphere microbial communities from Tennessee, USA - Rhizosphere MetaG P. deltoides SRZDD1 (version 2) (version 2) | ecosystem: Host-associated > Plants > Roots > Rhizosphere >...
CAAGAATAAAGCGGCTGCCGCCGTACGTCTTCAACATCACCAACGAGTTGAAGATGAACGCGCGCCGGCGCGGCGAGGACGTGATCGACCTGTCGATGGGCAATCCCGACGGGCCGACGCCGCGGCACATCGTCGACAAGCTGGTCGAGGCCGCGCAGCGTCAGGACACGCACGGCTACTCGGTGTCGAAAGGCATCCCGCGCCTGCGGCGCGCGATCAGCACCTGGTACCAGCGCCGCTACGGCGTGGAGCTCGACCCCGATTCCGAGGCCATCGTCACCATCGGCTCGAAGGAGGGCCTCGCCCACCTGATGCTCGCCTGCCTCGAGCGCGGCGACACGGTGCTGGTGCCCAACCCGTCCTACCCGATCCATATCTACGGCGCCATCATCGCCGGCGCCGACATCCGCTCGGTGCGGATGACGCCCGGGGTCGACTTCTTCGCCGAGCTCGAGCGCGCGATCCGCGAGCTCACGCCCAAGCCGAAGATGCTGGTGATCGGCTTTCCGTCGAACCCGACCGCGCAGTGCGTGGAGCTCGATTTCTTCGAACGGATCGTGGCGCTCGCGCGCCAGCACAACATCCTCGTAGTGCACGACCTGGCTTATGCCGACATCGTGTTCGACGATTACAAGGCGCCCTCGATCATGCAGGTGCCCGGAGCGCGCGACGTCGCGGTCGAGTTCTTCACCATGTCGAAGAGCTACAACATGGCGGGGTGGCGCATCGGCTTCATGGTCGGCAACCAGGAGCTGGTCCACGCGCTCGCGCGGATCAAGAGCTACCACGACTACGGCAGCTTCACCCCGATCCAGGTCGCCTCGATCGTGGCGCTCGAAGGCCCCCAGGCGTGCGTCGAGGAAATCAGGAAGACCTACCAGAAGCGCAGGGACGTGATGGCAAAGGGGTTGCACGACATCGGCTGGATGGTCGAGGTGCCCAGGGCCTCGATGTACATCTGGGCGAAGATCCCCGACGCCTACGCGGGCCTGGGCTCGATCGAATTCACCAAACGGCTGCTCGAAGGGGCGAAGATCGCCGTGGCGCCGGGGATCGGCTTCGGCGACTACGGCGACGACCACGTGCGCATCGCCCTGATCGAGAACGAGCACCGCCTGCGCCAGGCCGTGCGCGGCATCCGCGACATGTTCAGAAAGGACGGCTTACTCAGAGGAGCGGCGTGATGCCGCCGCTTACGGCGGTCGCAGCATGATCTCCCCGAAGCCCGTGACGCTTGAAGGGCACGGCGTGCGGCTCGAACCGATGTCGCGTGAGCATGAAAAGGGTTTGGACGAAGCCGCGCAGGACGGCAAGCTCTGGGAGCTCTGGTTCACCTCGGTGCCCGCGCCGGGGGAGACCGCGAAATACATCGACACCGCGCTGCAGGGACAGAAGGACGGCCATATGCTCCCCTGGGTGGTCCGGGAGTCCACCTCCGGAAAAATCGTAGGCAGCACCCGCTATCACGACATCATCGCCGCGGCGGACCGCGTCGAGATCGGCTACACGTGGTACGCCAAGCGCTTCCAGCGCAGCAGCGTCAACACGGCTTGTAAGCTGCTGCTTTTCTCGCATGCTTTTGAAAAAATCGGCTGCGGGGTCGTGGGGCTGCGCACCGACAATTTCAATTTCACCTCGCAGCGCGCGATCGAGGCGCTCGGGGCCAAGAGGGACGGCGTCATCCGCCACCACTGGCCGCGACGCGACGGCAGCGTGCGCGACACCGTCATGTACAGCGTGCTCGCGGGCGAATGGCCCGACGTGAAGCGCCACCTGGAGCTGCGCCTCAGGAAACATGAAACCCATTAACGTAGGGCTGCTCGGCATCGGCACCGTTGGCCGCGGCACCTGGGACGTGCTCAGCCGGAACGCCGACGAGATCCAGCGCCGCGCCGGGCGCGCGATCCGCATCGCGGTGGTAGCGGACAAAGAAGTTCAAAAAGCGAGATCCATCGTAAGGGACGGAGCGAAGGTCGTCGACGACGCCTTCAGCGTGGTGCGGGGAAGCGACGTCGAGATCGTCGTCGAGCTGATCGGCGGCTACACGGTCGCGAAGGAGCTGGTGCTGGAGGCGATCGCCCACGGCAAGCACGTCGTGACCGCCAACAAGGCGCTGCTCGCCACCCACGGCAACGAGATCTTCGCCGCCGCGCAGAAGAAGGGCGTGATGGTGGCCTTCGAGGCCTCGGTCGGCGGCGGCATCCCGATCATCAAGGCGCTGCGCGAGGGGCTGGCGGCGAACCGCATCGAGTGGATCGCCGGGATCATCAACGGCACCTCCAATTTCATCCTCTCGGAGATGCGCGACAAGGGCCTGCCGTTCGAGGGCGCGTTGCGCGACGCCCAGGCGCGCGGCTACGCCGAGGCCGACCCGACCTTCGACATCGAGGGCGTCGACGCCGCGCACAAGCTCACCATCCTGTCGGCGCTGGCGTTTGGGATTCCCATGCAGTTTGAGAAATGCTTTAGAGAAGGCATTCAAAAGCTTACTAAGGCCGACATCGGCTACGCCGAGGCGCTGGGCTACCGCATCAAGCTCCTCGGCATCACGCGGCGGGCGAGGAGCGGCATCGCGCAGGGCATCGAACTCCGCGTGCACCCGACGCTGGTTCCGGCGCGCCGCCTGATCGCCAACGTCGAGGGCGTGATGAACGCCATCCTGGTGAAAGGCGACGCGGTCGGCGCGACGCTGTACTACGGCGCCGGCGCGGGCGCCCAGCCCACCGCGAGCGCGGTGGTCGCGGACCTGGTCGACGTGACGCGCCTCATCACCGCCGATCCCGAGCACCGCGTCCCGCACCTCGCGTTCCAGCCCGACCGCCTGTCGTCCGACCCGGTGCTGCCGATCGGCGAGGTGGAGACTTCCTACTACCTGCGCATGCGCGTGCTGGACCGGCCCGGCGTGCTCGCCGACATCACGCGCATCCTCGCGGATTCCGCCATCTCGATCGAGGCGATGGTGCAGAAGGAGCCCGGCGAGGGCGAGAGCCGGGTCGACATCGTCATGCTGACCCACCTCGCGCTGGAAAAGAACGTCGAGCAGGCGATGTCCAAGATCGAGCGCCTGACGAGCGTGGAGGGCCGGGTCACGCGCATCCGGCTGGAGTCGCTGTTGTAGTGCGCTACGTTTCGACCCGCGGCGACGCGCCGGCGCGCAGCTTCAGCGACATCCTGCTCGAGGGCCTCGCCCCCGACGGCGGCCTCTACCTGCCGGAAGAGTTCCCGCGCATCGACCTGAAGGCGCTGCGCGGCAGGCCCTACGTGGACCTCGCCGCCGGCATCCTTTCGCGCTACATGGACGACGTGCCCGAGCTCGGCCGGATCGTGCGCGCGACCTACACTGCGCGCGTTTTCGGCAGCGACGAGATCACGCCGCTGAGAATGCTCGAGCGCGGGCTGTACCTCCTCGGCCTGTCCAACGGCCCGACGCTCGCGTTCAAGGACATCGCGCTGCAGCTCCTGGGTGGCCTGTTCGAGCAAATGCTCGCGGCGAAAAACGAAACCCTGAACATCCTCGGCGCGACCTCGGGCGACACCGGCTCGGCGGCGGAATATGCGATGCGCGGCAAGAGAGGCATCCGGGTGTTCATGCTGTCGCCGAACGGCCGGATGTCGAGCTTCCAGCGGGCGCAGATGTTCTCGCTGCAGGACCCGAACATCCACAACCTCGCGGTGAAGGGCGTGTTCGACGACTGCCAGGATCTCGTCAAGGCAGTCAACGCCGACGCCGCCTACAAGGCGCGCAACCGCATCGGCGCGGTGAACTCCATCAACTGGGCGCGCGTCGCGGCGCAGATCGTGTACTACTTCAAGGCCTACTTCGCGGCCACCCAGGCCGACTCGGAGCAGGTGGATTTCGCGGTTCCGTCGGGCAACTTCGGCAACATCTACGCCGGCTACGTCGCGCGGCGCATGGGGCTGCCGATCCGGCGGCTGATCCTCGCCACCAACGAGAACTCGGTGCTGGACGAGTTCTTCCGCACCGGGCGCTACCGCGTGCGCCGCAAGGTGCACGAGACCTCGAGCCCCTCGATGGACATCTCCAAGGCATCGAACTTCGAGCGCTACGTGTTCGACCTCGTCGGCCGCGAGGGGGCGCGGGTCAAGGATCTCTGGCGGCGCCTCGACCGGGACGGCGAGTTCGATCTTTCGCACTCGCCCTATTTCCCGGCGGTGCGCGCGAGCGGCTTCGTCTCGGGCACCAGCGCGCACGAGGACCGCATCCGCACCATCCGCCTGGTCCACGAGCGCTACGGCGCCGTCATCGATCCGCATACCGCCGACGGCGTGAAGGTCGGCCTCGAGCACCGCGACCCGCTGGTGCCGCTCATCTGCCTCGAGACCGCGCTGCCGGCGAAGTTCGCCGCGACCATCCGCGCCGCGCTGGGACGCCTGCCGGAGCGCCCCGCCGAGCTCGCCGACCTCGAAAAGCGGCCGCAGCGCTTCGAGGTCGTGGCGAACGATCCCGAGGCGCTCAAGCGCCGCATCGAGGCCGCGCTGTGAGGCTCGGATGAAGGCGGAAAAGAACGTGCTCGGCGGCGAGCTGCGCGCGTGCAGCTACGCGCCGCTCACCGGCTACTTCCGCGACGGCTGCTGCGCCACGCACGACCAGGACGGGGTCGCGCACCTCGTGTGCGTGCAGGTGACCGACGCGTTCCTCGAGTTCAGCGTGGCCAAGGGCAACGATCTCGTCACGCCGCGTCCCGACCTGCGCTTCCGCGGCTTGAAGCACGGCGACCGCTGGTGCCTGCACGTGCTGCGCTGGGTCGAGGCCTGGGAGGCCGGCCGCGCCCCGCGCGTGGTGCTCGAGGCGACGCACGAGAACGTGCTCAAGTACGTGCCGCTCTCGGCGCTCAAGCGCCACTCGCTCGACCTCAACTGATCAGCGCGCTCCTTCGAGACGCGCGCGGTCGAGGATGGTGATCTCGCGCCGCGACACCGCGATCAGGCGCCGGTCGGAGAGGTCGCGCAGCAGGCGCGACAGGGTCTCCTTCTTGACGCCCAGCATCCCCGCCACCACCGTCTTGCTCACCGGCAGGCTGACCCGCCGCTCGCCCGCGCCGTCCGCGCCGGCGAGCGTGCAGAGGTAGGACGCAAGGCGCTGCGGCGCGCGCTGCAGCATGCCGGCCTCGATGCCCTCGAGCAGCCGCAGGATTTCGGCCGCCAGGCGGTCCAGCAAGTTGCGCGCGAACGCCGTATCGCGCCGCAGGAGCAGGCGGACCGCGTCGACCGGAATCGCGAGCACCTCGGCGTCGCTCACGGCGATGGCGTCGAAAGGCGCGGGCACTGCGCGCAGCGCGGCCGCCTCGCCGAAGGACTCGCCCGCCGCGACCAGCCCGAGCACCCGCTCATCGCGTGCCCGCGCCGAGACCGAGAGCTTGAGCGAGCCCGCCGCGAGCACGCACAGGCCCGGCAGCGGTCCTCCGCGGCGGACCAGCGCATCGCCGCTGCGCAGCGACACCAGCCGTGCTGCGCGCGTCGCCGTGCCGACGCGCCGCTCGCTCACGCCGCGAAACAGCGCGAGCGTGCAGGCGATCCGGGCGCAGGGATTCTGACTCACTAGGCGAGTGTCGCCGCTCCGGCAAGCGGGCCGTTGATCCAGATCAAGCCGGCGCGCTGGCGCCCGGCGCCGAAGCCGCAATCCGCTTCAAGGCGTCGACGTCGCGGATCGCGATGGTGCGCCCCGAAACCTCGATCAGCCCGTCGCTTGCGAACTCGCGCAACAGACGCGACAGCGTCTCCTTCTTGATTCCGAGCCGGGCGGCGACCAGGGTCTTGCTGACCGCAAGGCGCGCCGCAAACCGGCCCGGCTCGGCGGCCGGCTCGGCGATCGATTCCAGATAAGCGGCGAGCCGCTGGGCGCTGGGCAGCTTGCCCGTCTCGAGCTCCGCCAGCAGCGCCTGGTTGCGCTCGGCCAGCGCGAGCGCCAGGTTGCGCGCGAAGCGCAGGTTGCGCTCGATCATCGCCAGCACGCAGCTCGCGCGGATCGCCACCAGCATCGTGTCGCCGAGCGCCACGACGTCGAGCTGCGAAGGCGCGCCGAGCATCACCGCGGTCTTGCCGAAGGTCGTGCCGGCGCCGAGCAGGCCGAGCACGACCTCGCTGCCCGGCGGGCGCGGCAGCCGCGTCTTCACCGAGCCGAACGCGATCGCGTACACGCCCGGGACCCGCTCGCCGCGGCGCACGATCACTTCGCCGCGTGCGCTGCGCACCACGGCCGATTGCGTGGCGAGCTCGCGCACCGCGTCCGCGCTCACGCCCTCGAGCAGCGGAAGCTTGTCCAGCACACCTTTGACGAGATGCATCGCGGCTTTCATGCCCCGAGCATTGCACTGCAGCAATCGCGCTTGTTGATGGCCATCAACAACCCGACCGCGCAGGCGCAGCACGTTTGATCTGGATCAACAGTCGCCCTGGTTTTTCAGCGCCCAATGACAACCACGGTCGCATCATGGACAAAACGAAGAGGGGAGAATCCATGAAAGTCACCAGCCTGCTGCTCGGAATTTGCGGCGTGCTCGCGTGGTCTCTGGCGCCGGCCCAGTCGGTCGACGTCTCCGCCGCCGAGGCGCTGGCGAAGAAGAGCGGCTGCACCAAGTGCCATTCGGTCTCGGCGAAGAAGGAAGGCCCTTCCTTCAAGGAAACCGCCGCGAAGTACAAGGGCAAGCCCGACGCCGAAGCCGCCCTCATGAAGCACCTCACCACGAACCCGAAGATCAAGGTCGACGGCAAGGAGGAGCTGCACGATTCGCCGAAGACCAAGAACGAAGCCGAGATCAGGAACCTGATCCAATACATCCTGTCGCGCTGAGGCAGCCGTGATCCGAACGTGGTGGACGAACCTGCGGCAGCGGTGCCAGACGTGCTCGCGGGTGACGCTCGGCGCGGGCGTGCTGCTCGCCACGATCGTCGTCGGCGGCGTGCTGCTCGCCGCCGGGGCGGCGGGGCTCGCGTGGACCAACACGCTCGAGTTCTGCACCGGCTGCCACGAGATGCGCGACAACGTCTACGCCGAGTTCAAGGGCAGCATCCACGACCTCAACCGCTCGGGCGTGCGCGCCGTTTGCGCCGACTGCCACGTGCCGCGCGAGCCGGTGCCGATGCTCTGGCGCAAGGTGAAGGCGAGCCTCGAGGTCTGGGGCCACCTCACCGGCAAGATCAACACCAAGGAGAAGTTCGACAGCCACCGCTACCAGCTCGCGAAGAACGTGTGGACCGCGATGATCCGCAACGACTCGCACGAGTGCCGCAACTGCCACAAGACCGACTCGATGAGCTCGGAGCTGCAGTCGGAGAAGGCGCGCGCGCGCCACGCCAAGGCGCGGGCGGAAAACGTCACCTGCATCATGTGCCACTTCGGCATCGCGCACAGGGAGCCCGACGGCCCCGGCCCGCAGGAGCTGAAGATCGCGAAATAAGGGGAAGCGCATGTCCGAACTCAAACGTTGGTTGACCCTCCTGCTCCAGGGCCTGGTTCTGGCGCTGGCAGGCGCCCTTCTCATTAGCAACGCGCTGGCGCAGGAGGCCAAGGGCGAAGCCAAGGCCGAGGCCAAGGAGCGCAAGGATCTCGTGCTCAAGGGCGACGCGAAGTGCACGCGCTGCCACGACGAGGGCGACGACTTCCCGGTGCTCGCCATCGGCAAGACCAAGCACGGCACCGTCGCCGACGGCCGCACCCCGAGCTGCACCAGCTGCCATGGCGAGAGCGAGAGCCACATCAACAAGCCCGCCGACAGCAAGGAGCGCCCGCGTCCCGACCGCACGTTCACACGGACTTCGGTCACGCCGATCGCCGAGCGCAACGGCGCCTGCATGAGCTGTCACCGGCGCGATTCCACACGCTCCCACTGGGACGGCAGCACGCACCAGACCCGCGACGTCGCTTGCGCCACGTGCCACCAGATTCATACGCAGCAGGATCGCGTGCGCAACAAGCTGACCCAGCCTGAAGTGTGCTTCACCTGTCACAAGGAGCAGCGCGGGCAGATCAACCGGCCGTCGCGCCATCCGATTCCCGAAGGCAAGGTGGCCTGTTCGGACTGCCACAACCCGCATGGCTCGATCGGACCCAAGCTCGTGAAGCGCGATAGCGTAAACGACACCTGCTACACCTGTCACATGGAGAAGCGCGGCCCGTTCGTGCATAACCACGCGCCGGTTACCGAGGACTGCACGATCTGCCACAACCCGCACGGCACCGTGGTGGAGAACCTCCTCAAGGCGCGAGCGCCCTTCCTTTGCCACCAATGCCACACGCCGCACGGCCCGAACGTGCCTCAGCTTCTAGGCAGGCAGGTGGTCCCCAACAGCGTGACCACGACCGGCAAGAACCCCATCAACATCACGATGGCGCGCGGCTGCCTCAACTGCCACACCGCGGTGCACGGATCGAACAACCCGAGCACCACCAACCCGACGCCGCAGTTCAGGCTGCGCTGAGAGATCGGAGACCGCCATGAAAGCAACCAGATACGTTCTCAGCAGGACGATTCTCGGGCTGGCCGTGACCGCGGCTTTTGCCTCGGCGCACGCTCAGGAGGCCGCCGACGCGGCAGCGCTGAAGCGGCCGGACAGCGCGGTTGCGCTGGGCGGCGGCATCTCGTCCGGAACGCCGCGCGACCGCTCGATCTGGGGCCAGTACAACGGCCTGCGCGAGAACGACGCCAATCTCCTCCTCGACATCGACTTCGTGAGGCGCGACGACGCCACGGGCACCTGGACGACGCTGCGCGGCCGCAACCTCGGCCTGGACTCGCGCGACATCGCCTTCGGGTACCAGAAGCAGGGGGACTGGAGGATCGGGCTCGACTACAGCGAGCTCGTCCACCGCGAGATCCGCACCATCAACACGGGAATGCAGGGAGCAGGAAGCACCACGCCCGGGGTGGTGCTGATCGTTCCCGGGGCCGGCCAGGACCTGAACTTCGAGATGAAGCGCAAGGCGATCGGCCTGGCGGGCGACAAGTGGATCAGCTCCGGCATGCAGTTCGAGGTCGCGTTCAGGAACGAGGACAAGGACGGCACACGCCTGTGGGGCCGCGGCTACGACTGCGCAGCCTACGTCTGCGCCGGTACGCAGAACGCGGCGAATACCCGCTGGGCGGTGTTGATGATTCCCGAGCCGGTGAACTTCAACATGAAGACGGTCGACGCCAAGCTGAATTTCATCACCGAGAAGCTTTTCGTGAGCGCCGGCTATTACGGCTCGTTCTTCGGCAACGAGTTCGGCAACGTCACGCCGAGCGTGCCGGGCCAGTTGTACGGCCCGACCGGCCTGGTGGCGACGCTCAACCCGGCCGCCGGCGCCGCGGGCAACAATCCCGCCGGCGGCACCAGCCTGCAGGGCGTGCTGCAGCTGCCGATGGCCCTGCCGCCGGACAACCAGGCGCACCAGGCCTACCTGAGCGGCAACTATGCCTGGACGCCGACCACGCGCTCGAACTTCAAGCTCGCCTACACTCACGCGACGCAGAATCAGGACTACGGCTCGGCGGGCTTTACCGGGCTGCCGGCGGTGGCGCGCACCAGCCTCGGCGGCGTGGTCGATACGAGCCTCGTGCAGCTCGGCCTGACGACGCAGCCGATCAACCGGCTGACGCTGCTCGGCAACGTGCGCTACGAGAGGCGGGACGACAAGACCCCGATCGATCTCTACAACGTCGAGAATACCGTCCGCTGGCAGAACTACCATAGTTCGAACCGCAAGCTCGGCGCGCGGGTCGAGGGAAGCTATCTGCTGCCCTCGAACGTGCGCGCCACGGCGGGCTTCGACTACGAGAAGATCGAGCGCGAGCTGCCCGATCCGGTCAACGTGGACATCGCCGGCCTGTCGGGCCTGCGTGGCGACACCGAGGAGAAGACGCTGCGCGGCGAGCTGCGCCGCAGCATCTCCGAGACCTTGACCGGCTCGCTCGGCGCGGCGCATTCCGAGCGCACCGGGTCGGGCTGGTACAGCCTGTCGAACATCCCGGCGCAGGGCGTGGTCTACGGCGGCATCTATTCCGCCGGCCAGATCTTCCAGCGCACGTCCACCTTCCCCTACAACCTCGCCGACCGCAAGCGCGACAAGGCCAGGGCGACCGCGGACTGGATGCCCACGGAGCGCCTGCAGCTGCAGTTCGTCCTCGAGGGCGGCCACGATTCCTACAATCCGCCGAGCGAGAACGGGCTGCGCAAGGGCAGCTACGAAATGCTGAGCGTGGATGTGTCCTTCGCGCTGAGCGAGCGCTGGAAGCTGACCGCCTACGGCTCGGGCACAAACCAGTACATGAACGAGGCCGATCGCGCCAACTACGTCGCGGATACGAAGAACATCAACACCGCGTTCGGCCTCGGTATCAACGGCCAGCCGAGCGGAGTCCTCGAAGTCGGCGCCGGCGTGTCTTTCATCCGTGACCTGACCCAGTACACCCTATCGCCCGACTCCGCCTCGACGCCGAGCAACGTGGCGCAGAACGCGATCGGCCTGCCGGACACGAAATTCAGCGAGACGCGGTATGGCGTGTTCGCGAAGTACGCGCTGAGCAAGCAAAGCGACCTGCGCTTCGACCTCGCGTACATCATCGAGAAGCTCGACGAATGGAGCTGGGGCTTCAACGGCGTCCCTTGGGTCTACTCCGACGGCACCACGGTCAGCCTGAACCCGGACCAGCGCGTGACGTTCGGGGCGGTCCGGTACATCTACAAGTTCTAGCCGATCGCGTCGCCGCAGGCGATCCGTGAGCGGGTAGCGGCATGAAGGCTGCCGAGGCACCCAGCTTCGCGGGTGAGGCGGTCGCAATGCCAGGCTACCTGCGCGACACGTACTGGTGGGCCTACATCGATCCGCGCGCGGTGCGGCTGTTCGAGCGCCAGTGGCTCGTCAACCTCATCTTGTGGGGGAATTTCGGTGCGCTGCGCGATGCGGCGCTCGACGCTCTCGGCTCGTCGCTGCAGGGACGCACGCTGCAGATCGCGTGCGTGTATGGAGACCTGACGCGCAAGCTCCTGGGGAGACACGCGAGCGGGGCCGAGCTCGACGTGCTGGATGTGCTGCAGGTGCAGCTCGACAACCTGGCCAGGAAGCTGCCGCCGCGCGCGCCGGTCGGCCTCATTCATGGCGACAGCACCCGGATGCCGGTCGCGTCGGCGAGCTACGATCGGGCGCTGCTCTTCTTTCTTCTGCACGAGCAGCCCGAGCACGCACGCCGTGCGACGCTGATGGAGGCGCTGCGCGTCGTGAGGCCGGGCGGACGCGTCGTGATCGTCGATTACCATCGCCCGCAGCGGGCCAACCCGTTGTACTGGCCGATGGCCCTGACCCTGAGCGTGCTCGAGCCCTTCGCACTGGACCTGTGGCGCCATGAGATCGCCGAGTGGCTGCCATGCCGCGTTAGCGGGCAGAAGAAGGAGCCTGCGTTCGGCGGGCTCTACCAGTGCCTCGTCATCACGGTGTAGCGATGGGAGGCTTTGCCGTCGGCACGCTCGCGGCCGCGGCGCTTTCGCTCGGCGGCTGCGTAAGCGTCGGGCTCGACTCCGCGCCGTCCGCGGCGCGCGAGCGCGTCGCAACCGTGGCGATCGTGCCTTCGGATGCGGCGCCGCGCTCGAATTTCGCCACGTTCAGCAAGGGCCGGCCGCAAGGCGCGGCCACCGGCGCGCTCGTGGGCGGGACCACGACCGGCGTGGCGGTGCTCATCGTGGCCGGGACGTACGGCGCCGCCGCGCCGTACGCAGTGGTCCTGGCTCCGCTCTTCGTGGGCGCGGGCGCGCTCGGCGGCGCGGTCGGCGGAACTGTAGCCGCGGTGCCGGCGGACAAGGCGAAAGAGATCGAGGCTGCGATCCAAGCCTGGAGCGCGAGCCTGGACAGCCAGCGCGCATTGGCGCAGCGTGTCGCCGCGATAGCGGCGGAGGCCGTAGTCGTGCGGACGGCGCCGCAGCCGCAAGCGGACGGCGTGCTCGAGCTCGCCGTCGAATCGATCGAGCTCGAGGGCTGCGTAGCGCGCACGCTGTTCGACCCGCAGAGTTGCCCCGGCGGCACGCGCAACCCTGTGCTCGCCTTCACTGTCCAGGTGCACGCGCGCCTGGTGGCGGCCGGGTCGGGCGAGGAGCTGTTTGCGCGAACCTTCCGCTACCACAGCCCCAGGCGGGAGCTCGCGCGCTGGGTCGCCGACGACGGGCGCCTCCTCAACGCAGAGCTGGAGCGCGCCTACCAGGACCTCGCCGAGCGCATGCATGACGCGTTCTTCCTCACGAGCAATACGGAGATCGCGATCGCCTCGACGCTGACCGGACTGCCGGGATCGAGCCCCGACTACGGCCTGTGCTGGCTTGGCCCGCGCTCGCCGGCCGCGCGGCCGGTACTGGTCTCGGAGATGTGGACGCTGCCGTTCGCCAAGGGCGAGATCTGCGAGGCGAGCGCGATCCGATTCCCGGCGGTGGACTCGCTGCAGCCGCTGCTGCGCTGGGACACCTTCCCGCGCAAGGCCGATTCGCAAGATGTCGACGGCGTGACCTATGACCTCAGGGTGTGGGAGGTGGAAGACTGCGCGCGCCGGGCCGTGGTCTATCAACGAAGCGGGCTGGCGCTTCCGGAGCACCGGCTCGAGGCGCCGCTGGCTCCGGGAAGCCGCTATTTCTGGTCGTTCCGAGCGCGCTTCGTCGTGGGCGGACGCACGAAAACGACGCCGTGGTCGTTCTTCGCGCCAGGCACGAGCTGCGAACTGGCCGAGATTCCCGACGGCCAGTGGCACAGATTCGTCACGCCGCGCGGGCCTTGATCTGCCTCAAGAAGCCCGCTCGCCCGGGGCGAACAATGGGGCATGTCGGCACAGGTCCGGGCTTGGCACACCGAGCACATGTATTTCGGGCGTCTGCTCGCGCGCCTGCAGCGCGAGCTCGACCTCTTCGCCGTCGGCGAGCGGCCGAACTACGCCCTGATGCTGGACATCCTCACGTATCTCGGCGAGTTCTGCGACCGCGTGCACCACCCGCGCGAGGACGCCGCCTTCGCGTGCCTGGCGCGGCGCTTCCCCGACCTCGAGCTGCCGCTCGCTCGCCTGCAGCAGGAGCACCGCGTGATCGCGCACGCGGGTGAAGCGCTGCGGGCGCAGATCGCCGCGATCGTCGACGGCGCGTACGTTCCGCGCGCCGACGTCGAGGCGGCCGCCGCGACCTACCTCGTCTACTACCGAAGCCATATCGAGCACGAGGAGCGCGAGATCCTCGGCCGCGCCGCGGCCGCGCTGAGCGGCGAGGACTGGGAGGCCGTGCGGAATGCCGCGCCGCACGCCGACGACCCGCTCTTCGGCGCGGCGCCCCACGAGCGCTTTCGCCAGCTGCGGCGCGAGATCTCGCTGGAAAGCTAGAGGAGTCCCCGCCATGTTTAGCCTTTTCCGTCCCCGCCGCGAGCGCCGTGTGGTCGACGCGGGCCGGGTTTCCTGTCCGCTGCGCCGGCGCGACGTCGACGTCGACCTTTGCGCCGGCTGCGGCTGGGCGCGCGCGATCGAGGTCGAGGGCGAAGCGCCGTCGGTGAGCTGTACCGCCGAGCTCGTCCCGATCCTGCCCGATCCGCTGCTGGTGCCTCGCTAGGCCGGCGCGGGCTCGGCCACGGCGGTGCCGAGCACGAGCTCGATCAGCTCGCGCACCGGGCGGATCGCGGCTCCGAATGGCAGCGGGCCCGCGCCGCGAAAGAACAGGCCCCGGCGCACGTCGCCGGCGAGCGCGAAAGCGAGGCGCTGGTCGATGCAGAACTGGCCCAGCTCGCGCTTGCCGTCGCGCAGCCCGCAGACCTCGAGGCAATCCCAGGCGAGCGTGCACTCCTTTTTCTTCGCCGCGTGCGCCTGGAGCCGCGGCAGGCGCTCGAGGTAGCGCTCGAGCCACTCCGTGCGCACCGCGCGCGCCGGGAGCCCCGCGACGCTCATGAACACGACGATGTCCTCCGGCCGCGCCTCGGCCAGCACGCGCTTGAACTCCGGGTGCGCGTCGCCCTCCTCGGTCACGGCGAACGCGGTGCCGAGCTGCACCGCCGCGGCGCCGAGATCGAACAGCGCGCGCGCTTCGTCGGCGGACGCGATGCCGCCGGCAGCGATGAGCGGGATGCGGCCGGGATCGATCGAGAGCTCGCGGAACAGGCCGAAGACTTCCTCGAGGACCCTCGCGAACTCGAATTTCGGGTCGTCGAGCGCCTCCGGCTTCGCCGCGCCGAGGTGGCCGCCCGCGTGCCGCGGATGCTCGATGACGATGGCGTCGGGCAGGCGGTTCTTGCGCAGCCACTTCTTCAGCACGATCGCCACGCCGCGGGAATCCGACAGGATCGGGATGAGAGCGACGTCGGGCCAGGCGGCGGCGAGCTCCGGCAGGTCGAGCGGCAGCCCCGCGCCGGCCACGATCGCCTGCGCGCCGCTGTCGCACGCCTGGCGCACGTAGTCCGCGTACTGCGACACCGCGCGCATGACGTTCACGGCGACCAGGCCCCGCCCCTGCGCGATGCCGAGCGCCGCGCGGACCTCGCGGTCGAGCGCGGTGAGGTTTGCCTGGCGGATGGCGGCCCGGTCGCGGCTCTTGCCGGTCGCCGCCATGAGGTCGGGGTGGTGGCGCCTGAGGTCGACGCTCGAGATCGTGCCGACGGCGCCGAGCCGGGCCACCGCGCCGGCGAGGCGATGCGCCGAGACGCCGACGCCCATGCCGCCCTGCACGATCGGCAGCAGGCGCCTGCCCTTGAGGACGAAAGAGGGTGGTGCGTTCATTCCTGGTACGCGATGCACTTTTCGCAAACCGTGCCGCGCACGTCTTCCGCGAGGTTCGCGCGGCGCAGCCGCTGGAACGGCTCGCTGTGCCAGGCGTCGAGGAACGGTTCGCGCTCGAGGTCGCCCATCGAGAAGCGCCCGTCGTGGTCGAAGCAGCACGCCGAGAGGCGGCCGTCGTAGGTGATGTGTCCCCCGGTGAACAGCGACCAGCAGGGCAGGGGCTTCCTCAGCGCGCCGAGGCGTCCCTGGTTGCCGGCGGTAGGTACCGTGCCGCGCGCGCCGCTGGTCAGTCCGGCCTGGCCATAGAGCGGCAGCCAGTAGTGCTCGTCCACGTAGGGCGCGATGCGCGCCACCGCCGCCGACATGCGCTCGTGTTGCGCATCGTCGTAGCGGATGCTCGAGGCATACAGGCCGCAACGATGGCCGCTCGCGGCCTCGACCTCGTCGCGCACGCGTCGCGCCGCGCGCAGGTTCTGCTCCACGGTCCAGAAATCGGCGGCCCGCACCCGGGTCACGTCGTGGAACTGCTCCGGGTCGGAGAAGTTGAAGCTGAACTTCAGGCTGTCGAGTCCGGCCTCCATGCATTCGCGCACCCGCTGCGGAGTGGCCATGCGCCCGTTGGTGGTGAGAAAGACGTACGGATAGCCGCACTCGCGCTTGGCGAAGCGCACAGCCTCGGCGAGCCAGCGGCAGGTGAACGATTCGCCCAGGTAGAAAAGCCCGAGCTCCTCGACCCCGAGCGCGCGTATCTCCCGCACGATGCGGCGGAAGAACCCGGGGTCGATCTCGTCCTTCGTGCGCAGGCGCATGTGGCTCGCGCAGAAGAAGCACTGGAAATCGCAGCGCGCCGTGAGCTCGATCTTGACGCTTCTCGGCACCGGCGGCGTGGGGGAGCGGTACGCGTCGGTGAGGAGCGTGATGCGGTCGATGCGCTCGGTGATCCGGCTCATGGCGCGCCGATTCTAGGCGCGCGCTGCGCGCCGGGCTTGACCTGGGTCAAGGCGTGTTCCAAGGCGGGCCGGCGTCGAGCACCCTCGCACGGTCGTGGCAACTAATGCACGCGCCCATGAAGAGCGCCTTGCCCGCGCGCTGTGGCGCGCTCAGTGAGTCGTCGGGCCGGTCGAGCGCGATCTCGCCGGTCGCGAACGGAAACGCCGCTGCGTAGCGCTCGTGCTCGGGCCAGCCGTTCGCGGCGGTGTGGTAGCGCGTGTTGGGCCGTTGCGCCTTCACGAATTCGGCGACGACGAACCGCGCCACCAGCTCCATTTCGCGCGGCGAAAGCGTGCCGTCGAACGAGGCCATCGCGGTTCCGGGTATACCCTGGCGGAGCGCCGCGAGGACCCGGCGCTCATCCAGATCGCGCGCGCGCGTGAAGTCGCGCGGCGCGGGCTCGATCATGCTCGCGGCGAGCGTGCGCGCGTCCCCCGAGTAGCCGTGGCAGAAATAGCAGCGGAAGTTGTAGATCTGCCGGCCCGCCTCGTGATCGGTGCGCGCGGCCTCGCGCTCCTCCGGGCCGCAGGCTGCGAGCGCCGCGCACGCAAGCATCGCGGCCCATGCCGCCCGCATCAGTCGGACTTCGCCGGCTTGACCGGCTGGAAATACGTGCGCCAGAGATATTCGGACAGGTCGGCGATGCTCTGGCGCTCGAGCACGGTCTTCCAAGCCGGCATGTCGGTGCCGGTCTTGCCGTCGGCGATCGCCGCGTAGAGCGCCGGCCGGTTGAGCGGCGTCGCGCCGAGGCCGCGCGGCTTGGCGCCAAGAAGCACCGAGCGCGGTCCGTTGCCGTCGCCGTTCGCGCCGTGGCAGGCGCTGCAGTTGCGCTCGTAGAGCTGCCTGCCGCGCTGCGCGTTGCCGGCGAGCCCTTGGGGCAGCGGCGCCGAGATGTCGGCGGCGCCGCTGCCGTCGCGCCCGCGCCCGCCGTGCGCGTAAGTGCCGGAAACACCCGGCGCGAGCGTCGGCGCGAGCGTCTTCAGCACATAGTCGACCGTGTTCTCGATTTCCTCGGGCTTGAGCCGGCCGGCAAAGCCGTGCCGCAGCCGCCCGGCATCGCCCTGCGCGACGGTGGCGATCATCGCCGCGCGCGGCGTGCCGCTCGTGAAGGGCCGCGGCGCCGCCTGCGAAGGCGAAGAGGTCACGCCCTGGCCGCGCTCGCCGTGGCAGCCCACGCAGTGCTCGGCGTAGAGCGCGCGTCCCCTGGCGAGCGGGGTGCCGGGCGCGGGCGGCACCATGGTGTCGAGGATGTAGTCGACCACCGCCTCGATTTCCTTCTGCGAGAGCTGCGTGGTCCATGCGGTCATCGCGGTGCCCGGACGGCCGTGCTGCAGCGCGAGGATCATGCGCGCGCGGCTGAAGGTCTCGCGCGCCTGCGGCGCGGTGAAGTCGGCGGGCGGCGGGTTCAAGCTGTTGCGCGCCCGGCTGCGGCCGTCGCCGCGGTCGCCGTGACAGACCGAGCAGTAGTTGTGGTAGATGAGGTCGGGCCGCACTCCGTCGGCGCGCTGCGCCTGCGCGGCGCTCGCGGCCGCCGCGAAGAGCAGCGCCGCCGTCGTTCTCAGAAGCTGTGACACCCTCGCTCCCTTTCTCTGTCTTGGGAAAAAACGCGCGCCTGCCTTGCGCCTTGCTGCCCGCTACGCAAGATCCGGTCCACTTGGCATGGCCTTTGCAGCGCCGCGTCCGGAAACCCCAAGGGAGAAGCAAAAGATGAAAGCAGTCATCGCATTGAGTGCTGCGATCGCGGCAGGCGGACTGAGTCAGACGGCTGCCGCCGCCGACGGCAAGACGGTGTACGGACAAACCTGCGCCGCGTGCCATGCGAGCGGGCTCGCGGGCGCGCCCAAGGTGGGCGACAAGGCGGCGTGGTCGCCGCGCACCGGCGCGGGCAAGGGCGCCCTGCTGGGGAGCGTCGTCAAGGGCAAGGGCGCCATGCCGCCGAAGGCGGGCAACGCATCGCTCACCGAAGAAGACATCGGCGCGGCGATCGACTACATGCTGGAGCAGCTCCGCTAGGCGGCCCTTGAAGCCGTTTCTCATCGGCAGGCTCCTCCTCGTCGCAATGTGCGCGGCGGCCGCGGCGTGCGCGCCGGTGCCCCAGCGCACGGCGCCGAAGCCGACCGCGCTGGTGTTCCCCTCGCCGCCGGATGCGCCGCGCTTCGTCTACGAGTGGACGCTCTACTCCAGCGCCGACGTGGTGAGGGACGATCGCGAGACGCAGCTCCGGCGCATGATCACCGGCGAGAGCCGCACCGGCACCGGCCTCGCCAAGCCCTACGCGGTGGCCGTGCACAAGGGGCGCATTTTCCTGTCGGACTCGGTCGAGCGCTTCGTCAAGGTGTTCGACGTCCCCGAGGGACGCTATTTCCAGATCGGGGTCGAGGGCGCAGGGCGCCTTTCCAAGCCGCTCGGCATCGACGTCGACCGCTCGGGCTCGCTCTACGTTGCGGACGCCAGCCTGCGGGCGGTCATGGTGTACGACCGCGACGGCAAGTTCCTGCGCAGGATCGGCAGCGAGAAGATGTTCGACCGCATCTCGAGCGTCACGGTCGACCCCGGCGGCGAGCGCGTGTACGTGGTCGACATCGGCGGGGTCAACTCCGAGAACCACCGCGTGCGGGTGTTCGAAGGCGCCTCCGGCAGCCACCTCTTCGACATCGGCAAGCGCGGCAAGGGCCCGGGCGAGTTCAACCTGCCGCGCGACCTCGCGGTGGGCCGCGACGGCCACCTCTACGTCGTCGACAGCGGCAATTTCCGCATCCAGGTGTTCGACCCCGCGGGCCGCTATCTGCACGCTTTCGGCAGCATCGGCAAGCAGCTCGGCAACTTCGCGCGGCCCAAGGAGGTCGCGACCGACCGCGACGGCAACGTGTACGTCGTCGACACCGCGTTCGGCAACTTCCAGCTGTTCACGGCCGAAGGCGATCTCCTGATGTTCATCGGCGAGCGCTCCGAGCAGGACGGCCCGGCGCGCTACATGCTGCCCTCGGGCGTCTACGTCGACGAGGACGGCCGCATCTACGTGGTCGACCAGTGGTTCCGCAAGGTCGACATCTTCCGCCCCGCCACGCTGGCCGCCGGCGAAGGCTGGGCCGCCCGGCGCTAGGAATTTTCCGAGTCCGGATTCCTGATTCCGGAACGTGATCCCGGACACGGGAATGCGGGAGCGCCGTTTTGTTGATTTAGCGCAAAAACGCGGCCGCATTCGCGCCCCATATTCGCAGGCATGAATGATGCAGCGGGTTCGGCGAACCAAGTAGTACAACCAGGGAGAAGGGCGTGAAATCCATCGGGAGGAAGGCACTCATCGCGCGCATCGGCTTCGCGGCCGCATTCGCGCTCGGCGCGCTGCTCGGCGCGGGCACGGCTGGCGCCGGCATCGCGAACACCAAGCACAACCTGAGCACCGGCGGCACCGGCGCCGTGCACGTCAGCACCGGCACGGACGAGATCTGCGTCTTCTGCCACACGCCGCACGGCTCCGACACGAGCGCGCCGGTGCCGCTGTGGAACAAGCAGCTGCCGACGAGCTCGTACACCACCTACGCGACGCTCAATTCCTCCACCATCGACGGCACCATCCTCTCGGTCGGGTCGGTGTCGCTCGCCTGCCTTTCCTGCCACGACGGCACGCAGGCCATGGACAACATCATCAACGCGCCCGGCTCGGGCGGCTACCAGGCGAACGGCGGCGGCGTCGGCGGCCTGGCGTATGTCTGGACCGGCACCGGCACCAACGTCGACTCGACCGGCAGGATGATCAACAGCATCGACGTCGCCGGCGGCACCAACGTCGCCAACATCGGCACCGATCTGCGCAACGACCACCCGATCGGCATCCAGTACTGCGGCGGCGGGCCGAACTCCACCACGCCGACCGCGGCGTGCCGCGATAGCGACTTCCGCGGCGCGGGCTCGGGCGCCGGCGACCTTCGCAGCGCGACCATCAACGGCGGCCTGTTCTGGTGGGTCGACTCGGGCACGACGGTGGGCTCGCGCGACAAGAACGACATGATCCTCTTCACGCGCAACTTCAACGGCACCGACGGCCCGTCGGTCGAGTGCGCCACCTGCCACGACCCGCACCAGTCGGTGAACCCGACGTTCCTGCGGCTCGCGAACGCGGGCAGCGCGGTGTGCCTCGCGTGCCACGTGAAGTAGGGGGCCAGCCACAACGAAGCCGGAGTCTCCCTCCGGCTTTTTTTTGGGGAGCGCCATGAGAAGAGCACTCATTACCTTTGCCCTCGCGGTGGCGGGCGCGGCCACGGCCGCCGAGGGCGAGTTCGCGAGCGTCAACGGCACCTCGATCAGCGCCGCCGAGTTCGAGGCGGCGCGCGCGAACGCCGTGCGCCAGAAGTTCTACCACCGCGAGGTTCCGGAGGTGAAGCTCGACGAGTTCAGCCGCGAGGTGGCGCAGACGCTGATCGACCGGGTGCTGCTGCAGGCCGAGATCCGCCGCCGCGGGCTGGTCCCGGACGAGGGCCACGTGCGCGCCGAGATCGCGCAGTACGAAAGCCGCTACGCGCAAAGCGAGCGCTGGCAGAAAAACCGCGCCGCGCTGCTCCCCGGGCTGGAGCGCATGCTCGGCGAGCGCGACATGCTCACTCGGCTTCAGGCCGAGGTGCGCGAGGCCGGCACGCCGTCCGACCAGGACCTCGCGCGCTACTACGACTCGCATCGCAGCCTCTTCACCGAGCCCGAGCAGGCACGCCTCTCGGTGATCGTGCTCAAGGTCGACCCCTCGGCACCGTCGGCGACTTGGATCGCCGCAGAGGAAGAGGCAAGAGCAATTCGGAAGCGCGTCGCTGCAGGGGCCGATTTCGCCGAAGCGGCGCGCATGCATTCGAGCGATGCGAGCGCGGCCAACGGCGGCGACCTCGGCTACCTGCACCAGGGCATGATGCCCGAGGCGCTCTACGAGAAGCTCGGCTCGATGAAGCCGGGCGACCTCTCCGAGCCGCTGCGCCTGCTCGAGGGCGTGGCGATTTTCCGCCTGACCGAGCGCCGCGAGGCGCGCCTGCGCCCGCTCGACGAAGTGAAGGAGCGCGCGGCGCAGCTCTGGCGCCGCGACGAGGGCGAGCGGCGCTGGGCCGAGTTCCTCGCCAAGCTGCGCGCGTCGGCGACCATCCGAATCGATACCGAACGCTACCCGGCGCTCGCCACCTTGGCCGGCGCAGGCGGCGGCTCGCGATAGCCGGCGAGGCGGTGCGTGCGCGCGCCGCCGCTCCTGCTCGCTCTGAGCCTGTGCGCCGGCGCGGCCGGCGCGGCCGAGGCGCCCGAGTCGGTTCCCGGTCCGCTCGCCCAGCCCGCGGAGCTCCTGATACCGCCGCCGACCTCGGTCCCGCCGCCGCCGAGCCCGATCTATCCGCCGGCGCCCGGCCCGGTCGTCACGCCGCTCCCGGGCGTGCCCACGGCGGTCGAACCGGGGCTCTCCGACGTGCGCTGGGAGCTCGCGCCGATCCGCTGGCGCGGCCTGCTGGCGATGGACTTGCGCTCGTTCTCGGTCGAGGGCCAGGCGCAGCGGCGCGACCTCGTGGAAAGCGCGATCCTGCAGGCGACGAGCTATGTCTATCAGCCGTGGTTCGCGCAGTTCGCCCTCGGCATCACCGGCATCGCGGCGCAGGCGCGCGGCGAAGTTCCGAGCAATGGCAACACGGTCGGCAGCAACGGCATGCTGAACGTGTTTCCCACCAGCCGCTTTCCCTTCCAGGCGAGCTTCGAGCGCACCGACAGCCGCTCGAGCGAGCAGTTCACCGGCCGCGATTTCCAGCAGCAGCGCGCGGGCGTGCGCCAGAGCTACCGCAGCGTAGGGGGCGAGTCCAACACCAGCGTCGCCTACGATCGCAGCACGCTTACCTCGCAGGCCTTCGGGCGCGACACCGTCGACGTGTACAACGCGGGCTACCAGCGCAGCGTCGGCGCCAACAGCTTCGATGCATCGGGCAACCGCACCCTCAACACGCGCGACGCGGGCGAGCGCTCGCAGTTCGACCGCGTGTTCGCCCGCCACAACTACGCCGGCGACGGCACCTTCACCGCGGAGACCCTGGCGAGCTACGGCGCGACCTCGCAGGACCTGGCGACGCTGACGGGGCTGAAGAACGAAGTCACGCAGCTCTCCACCTTCGCCACCTGGCGGCGCAGCGACGACGACCCGCTCTTCGCCACCGGCGGGGCGCGCCTGTTCCGCTCCGTGGTCGCCTCGCCGCTCTCCGAGACCGAAACCCGCTCGGCGATGGGCTATGGCACGCTGAACTACCGCGTCAATTCGAACCTGCTGCTGAACGGCGGCGGCAGCGTCACCCAGCTCTCGAACCCCGGAACCGACGCGAGCGTGGTGCTCGCGCAGGAGTTCGCCGGAGCCACCTACACGACCGACGCTCACCGGCTGGGCCAGTATCTCTATACCGCCAACCTCGGGGCGAACGTCACGAACCAGTCCGGCGGCGAAGAAGGCCGGCACAGCGTCGCCTCGCTGCAGGGCACGCACGGCGTCAACCGCCTGTTCGACGTGGCGCCGGCGCAGTCGATCGCGCTCAACCTCTCGCAGAGCCTGGCTCATTCGCACGACACGCTGGCGGGGAACCTCGACACGCTCAGCAACTACGGCGGCCTGTCGTATCGCCTTGCGAGCGCCGAGACGCTGTCGGGATTCGCTTCGGTGAGCGCGAGCGACTCGCGCACGCGCGGGTTCGCGGAGTCGAACCTCCAGCTCGTCAACTTCCAGATCTCGGGGCAGGCCAATACCGGCCGCTACTCGAGCCTGGTGGCCAACTACACCGTGCAGGGCACGCGCCCGGGCTCGAGCGAGCCTTTCACCGTGAGCCGCAACGGCGGCGCCACCTACCAGCACCTGCGCGTGTTCGGCGTGGCGCAGCTGCGGTACCTCGCGATCTACGAGCGCAGCGACTATCAGCTGAACACCCGCCTGCAGGGCGACATCAATGCGTTGCGCGAGCAGGTAGCGTGGAGCTTCGAGCAGCGCCTCGAGTACCGCATCGGCAAGCTGGAGACGCGCCTCTCCTACCGCCTGGCCGAGATCGATGGCAAGAAAAATGCTTTGCTGTTCCTGCGGATCGCGCGCGAGTTCGGTGACTGAGAGAGCGAAGCGCCGCGACCGAGGGAGCGATTCCCAGAATCGAGAAAGAAAGAAGATGCGCAACCGGAATCCGGGAAGTGAAGCGCTGCGCGCCGCGGCCTGCGCCGCGGTCTGCGCGGTCCTGCTCGCCCTGCCCGCAGGGGCCCCGCGCGCCGAATACGGCGACGTGGTGATCAACAACCATTCCGACAAGGCAGGCATGCGGCCGGTGGTGTTTCCGCACTGGTTCCACCGCATCCGGTTCAGCTGCAAGGCGTGCCACGCCGACCTCGGGTTCCAGTTCCGCGCCGGCGGCAACGACATCAACATGGTCAAGATCATCGACGGCCAGTTCTGCGGCGCCTGCCACAACGGCGAGATCGCCTGGGCGATCGAGAACTGCAACCTGTGCCATTCCGCGCCGCCCGGAACCCCGACCCAGGTGCACGAGAGCACGCTGCAGAGGATGAACAAATGAGGGCGCGCCTCGGTTTCCGAATTTTTTTGTTTTCAGTCTTGGCGCCGTGCTGGGTCGGTACCGTATCGGCTCAGCAGGGCAAGACCGTGTACGAGAAGAGTTGCGCGCTGTGCCATGGCGCCGGGGTCGCAGGCGCGCCGAAGTTCGGCAACAGCGCCGACTGGGCGCCACGAATCTCGCGCGGCGCCGCCGCGCTCTATACGAGCGCGCTGAATGGAACGCCCAAGGGCATGCCGCCACGCGGCGGTAACGCGGAATTGAAGGATGCCGACGTCAAAGCGGCGGTGGATTACATGATGGCCGCCGCCGCGGCTTCACCCAAACCGGCGGCTGCCGCGGCGAAGCCGCCTGCACCTGCAGCGGAAAAGCCCGCGCCTGTCGGGAAACCCGCCGCCGCAGCGGCACCAGCCGCGGCAGCGGCTTCGGTTGCGGCTGCACAGCCCGCAGCGCAGGTGAATGCCTTCAACCGGCTGATGCGCCCGGCGTCGCGCCAGAACCCGCCGCCGACCGAGGACGGCATCCACGACCCGAAGAACGACGGCACGCATCAGCTGCAGGCGCCGCGCAGCGCCTACGAGGGGCTGCCGCGCGCCAGCGCCGGCAACCGCGTCAACTGGGTCGCCGCGCTGGAAGAGAAGCGCATTACCCCGCGCTGGGACCGCGCCGATCCCAAGGCCGCGGGGCTGGTGCTCGACTTCAACATCGTGCGCGAGGTGAAGGGCTCGATGCCCGACGTGGTGTACCCGCACAAGCAGCACACCGAGTGGCTCGACTGCTCCAACTGCCACCCCGCGATCTTCATTCCGCAGAAAGGTGCGAACCAGATCAGCATGGCCTCGATCCTGCTGGGCGAAAAGTGCGGCGTGTGCCACGGCAAGGTGGCTTTCCCGGTCTCGGAGTGCCGCCTGTGCCACTCGAAGAAGAAGGACCTCGCCGGATCGGCGAGCGCGACCGGAGCGCGCCCATGATGCGGTGCGCGCTGGCGGCCGCGACGCTCACGCTGTGCGCCGCGGCGTGGGCGCAGGGCGCGCCGCGCGCCGAGCTCATGCAGAAGGCGCACTTCACGAAACGCCTGCTCGAGGCTTCGCCGCCCGCCGCCGCCGAGAGCGCCGCGGCGATGTACGCGCGGGCTCTCGAGCACCTGGAACGCGGCGAGGAGCGCGAGGCCGAGGCGCGGCTGAACGAGGCGATCCGCTCGCTGCAGCTCGCGCGGCGGCCGGCCGAGAGCGGCGCCCGCTACGCGGCACTCCTTTCGAGCGTCCAGACGATGCGCGACACCTACCTCCGCTACGCGGCCCGGGCCGAAGACCCGCACGGCATGCTGATCGCCGAGGTCGACCAGGCGCTGTCGCGCGCGCGAGAGCTGCAACGCGCCGCGCCGCAGGAGGCGGTGCGGGAGCTGGCGCTCGCCGAGCAGGCGATGACCCATGCCCTCACGCAGGCGCTCGGCTCGCTCACGGTGAGCTACGCGCCGAGCTTTCCGGGCCCGCGGGAGGAATTCGGCTTCGAGCTGGCGCGCCAGCGCGGCTACGCCGCGCTGGTCCCGGCAGCGTTGAACGAGCTGCGGCCCGGACCCGCGGCGCGCACGCTGATGCAGCGCCACGTCGATTCGGGCGAGGCGCTCGCGGCGCGCGCCGAGCGGCAGGCGGGCGAGGGCGACTGGCGCGCCGCGCTCCAGACGGTGCGCGACGCCACCGCGCAAATGCAGCGCGCGCTCGGCGCGGCAGGGCTCGACTTGCCCGGGGAGGCCCCATGAGGCGCTGCACCTGGATTCTTCTGGCCGCATGCCTCTGCTGCGGCTCCAACGTCCTGGCGCAAGGCGCGATGGAGTCGCGCCTCGCCTCGCTCGAGACGCTGATCGAGCGCTCTTCCGCGGCGCGCGAGGTGGAGGCGAGCGCGTCGCCGGAGGCGCGTGCGGCGCGGACCCGGGCGCGCGAGGCGCTGCAGGCCGCGCAGAAGGCGAATGCCTCGGGGGATGCAGCGGCCGCGGAGCGCCAGCTCGCCGAAGCGCGCCAGCAGATGATGCAGGCGGTGCGCCTCGCCGCGCCCGCCGGGCGGGCCGCCGACCAGGCCAAGGTCGACTTCGAGCGCAAGCTGGAGAGCACGCGCGCGCTCATCGGCGCGCAGAAGCGCGTGAGCGCCGAGAAGAAGAGCGGTTCGGACGCCGTCAAGAGCGCCGAGGACCGGCTCGCCGCCGCGCTCGAGTCGCGCAGCGCCGGGCGCATGGATGCGGCGCGCGCCCAGCTCGACGAGGCCTACCTGATCGCGAAGGCCTCGCTCGGTTCCATGCGCGGCGGCGACACGCTGGTGCGCTCGCTCAGCTTCGAGACCAAGGAGGACGAATACCGCTACGAGGTGGACCGCAACGACACCCACCAGATGCTGCTGCGGGTGCTGCTCGACAGCCGTTCGCAGACGGGCCAGGCCGCTGTCGCGGCCTCGGCGCAACGCGCGCGCGAGCTGCGCGCGCAGGCCGAAGCGGCGGCGGGCCGCGGCGAGCACGCGAAGGCCGTACAGCTGCTGGAGGACTCCACCGGTGAGCTCGTCAAGGCGATCCGTGGGGCCGGTGTCTACATTCCGGGCTAGCGTCGTATGGGGTGTGGTCCTGTGCCTCATCTCCGCGGCGAGCGAGGCGCAGTGGACGCCGCTCGCGCGCGACCAGGTGCACGACCCCGACAGCCCGGCGCTCAAGTTCCTGCAGGAGCCGTCGCAGGCGCTCTCGACCCTGCCGCGCGACAGCGCCGGCAACCGCGTCGACTGGATGCGCGCTCTGAACGAGCGCGTCATCGCCCCGCGCGCGAAGCTCGACGCCGACGCGCCGGTGCGCCTGCGCGAGGACGACATCCTGCTCAACCAGCGCGGCGGCATGCCCATGGTGCGCTTTCCGCACCGCTCGCACACTCAGTGGCTCGATTGCTCCAACTGCCACGAACACCTGTTCAAGTCACAGGTCGGGGCGAACCGCCTGTCGATGTTCCAGATCCTGCAGGGCGAGCAGTGCGGCGTGTGCCACGGCGCGGTGTCGTTTCCGCTTACCGAGTGCATGCGCTGCCACAACACGCCGAGGACGGCGAAGTGAGCCCCTGGCGCGGCACGCTCGCCTGCGCGGTGCTCGCAGCGGCGCTCGCCGCGCCCGGCCCGGCGCATGCGGAGTACGGCGACGTGGTGATCAACAAGCGCTCGGACGCCGGCGGCGTGCGGCCGGTGGTGTTTCCGCACTGGTTCCACCGCATCCGATTTCAGTGCCGCGTGTGCCATAGCGAGCTCGGCTTCAAGATGCGCGCGGGCGCGAACGACGTGCTCATGGCCGACATCTCGGAGGGAAAGTTCTGCGGCATGTGCCACAACGGCGAGATCGCCTGGAGCGCCGAGCGCTGCGATCTGTGCCATTCCGGCAAGCCCGGCCTGCCGAGCCGCGTCTACGGCGGCCACCAGACCACGGGGCCGGGCAGATGGTAAGCCGCTTTCTGACCACACTATGGGTCGCGTCTTTTCTCGCATTTGGAGGCTGTGAGAGCACGCCACGCGAGCCGGCGCGTTATTCATCTCTTACGCCTGGACCGGTCATCCGCGGCGGGCTGCTCGGCACGGCGGGCCCGTTCACGCCGCTGCGGGGCCCAGTCGCGGTTGCGGCGATGGGACCCGACGTGTACGTCGCCGATGCCGGCCTGGGCATGTTGCTGCGCGCGGACCAGGTCGCCAACCGCCTCACGCCGTTCGGTCCGCGCGGCGTGCAGCCGGGCACCCGCCTCGCCGCCGCTGTCGACGGTTCGCTCTATGTGCTGGAACCTGCCGGGCGGCGCCTCCAGCGCTTCGCGCGCGATGGCCGCCTGCTGCAGACCTTTCCGGTCGACCCGACGATCGCCAGCCTGCGCGACCTCGCGCTCGATCCCGCGCGCGGCCGGATCCTTGGCGCCGACGCCCTCAACCGGCAACTGGTCGCGTTCCGCCCGCTCGGCACCTCGTCCGAGCTGCTTCCTCTCCACGGCGAGCCGCGCTACCAGGTCGCTTCCTTCGACGCGCTCGCCGTGGCGCCCGACGCGCTCTACGCCCTCGACGCGCGTTGCCGCTGCATCGCCCGGCTCGCGTTCGACGGCCAGGTGCTCGCGACCTTCGGCCACGAACGCCTGGTGAAGCCCGAGCGCATCGCGGCCGACCGCTACGGCCGGCTGTTCGTCGCCGACGGCGGCGATCGCACCATCAAGGCGTTCCGCGACGGCACGCTCGAGGAGACCATTCCAAATGCGAGCCTCGGGCTGCTCGAAGCCACCGACCTGATCCACGCGGATGGCTGGCTCTACGTCGCCGACGCGCCCGGGTCGCAGGTGAGGATGCTGCGCGTGCAGCCGCCGCCGAAGGCTCAGCAACCATGACGCGCCTGTTTTTTTCTCTGTTGAGCGTGATTTGGGTTCTGGGATGTGCAACCTCGGAACCCGCGGTGCTTCGCTACGGCGTGCAGGATGCGCCTGAGGGAAAGCGCCTCATGTGGCCGCCCGAGCCCGAGGTGCCGCGCTACCTGTACGCCGGGCAGCTCGTCGGCGAGGCGAACTTCCGCTCCCCTGCCGCCGGCGCGGCGCAAGGGCTGAAAGGCCTGCTCCGCGCGATCGCCGGCCTGGTCGTCGGCGAATCGAGGCCGCTCGAGCTGCAGCGGCCGCAGTCGGGCACCGTCGACCGCGAGGGGCGCATCTACGTCACCGACGCGAGCCGGCAGGCGGTGGTGGTGTTCGATCCGGTCGCCGGCAAGCTCGACGTGTGGGAAAAAGCCGAAGGCCTGGCCAGCTTTGGCGCGCCGGTGGCGGTCGCGGTGGGCAAGGACGTCGCCGTGGCAAAGGACCTGGTCTATGTTAGCGATGCGGAGCTCGGCATCGTGGCGCGCCTCGGCGCGGACGGCACCCCGCAGCGCGCACTCGGGCGCGGCCTCTTCAAGCGTCCGACCGGCCTGGTGCTCGACGCCGAGCGGGGCGAGCTCTACGTCGCCGACACGGCGGCGCACGACATCAAGGTGCTCGACCTCTCGGGCAATCTGAAGCGCGTGCTTGGGCGCCGCGGCGAGGGCGATGGCGAATTCAACTATCCGACCTACCTCGCCCTTGCCGACGGCGAGCTCTACGTTACCGACACCATGAACAGCCGCATCCAGGTGCTCGACGGCGCGAGCGGCGCCATGCGGCGCAGCTTCGGCGTGCGCGGCCTGTACGTCGGCAACCTGGTGCGGCCCAAGGGCATCGCGCTCGACAGCGAGCGCAACGTCTACGTGGTCGAGTCCTACTACGACCACCTGCTCGTGTTCGACCGCCTCGGACGCTTCCTCATGGGCATCGGCGGCTTGGGCGCCGGGAGCGGCAACTTCTACCTCCCGGCGGGCGTGTGGACCGACCATCTCAACCGGGTCTTCGTGGCCGACATGTTCAATGGCCGCGTGGTGCTGTTCCAGCACTTGGGCGGGGGTACAGATGGCGAGCAGTAGGGCCTTTTCGCTTTTGGTGGGAATCCTCTTCGCCTTCCCGGTTCTTGCCGACCGCATCGCCGACGTGCGTAACACGAAGCACAACCTCTCCGCGACCGGACCAGGCACCCTCAAGGCGACGACCGAGACTCAGGTGTGCGTGTTCTGCCACACGCCGCACGGCGCGACACAAGGGGTGACGCCGCTCTGGAACCGCCAGCTCTCGAACCAGACCTATACGACCTACACGTCTTCGTCGCTCGACGCGAACGCGATCCAGGGCTCGCTCGACCAGCCCGGCGGGAGCTCGAAGCTCTGCCTTTCGTGCCACGACGGCACGCTCGCGATCGGCAACGTCAACGTGCTCGACGGCAGGATCAATCAGAGCATCGCGCTGACCGGCACCGGCCTCGGCGGAGTCATGGCGCCTGGCGCCGGCACCACCACCGGCTTCACCCGCAGCCTCGGCACCGACCTCACCAACGACCATCCGATCTCGCTCAACTTCACCAGCGCGCTCGCGACGCGCGACGGGGAGCTCCGAGCGGTGGACGCGGCCCAGAAGTGGCCGCCGGGCACCGGCGCCGTGGTCGGCGTGCGCTCGTCGGGATACCGGCCGCTCCTGCCGCTCGAGCCGACCGGCACCGGCGGCACGGGGCAGATCCAGTGCGCGAGCTGCCACGACCCGCACATCCGCGAGACCGACGAGACCAAGGGCAACCAGAAGTTCCTGCGCACCAACCGCTTCCAGGAGGCGCCGCCGAGCGCCAACTTCACGCAAACGAACGACATCGTCTGCCTCGGCTGCCACGACAAGAACCTCGCGAGCGGCACCTGGGCCTATTCGGCGCACGCCAACCCGCTGGTGGCGACGCAGACGTATACCGCGACGGCGGCCACCCAGCGCGAGTTCCCCGCGAGCCTGCCGGTGTGGAAGGCCGCCTGCCTCAACTGCCACGACACGCACACCGTGCAGGGCGCGAGAAGGCTGCTGCGCGAGGGCACCGACAGCCTCGCGGTGCCGAAGGCCGGCGGCGCCGCGGCGCTCGAGGAGACGTGCTACGCCTGCCATACCACCCCGGCGCAGAGTGCCGTCACGCCCGCGACCAGCGTGCCCGACATCCGCAGCGACTTCCAGCTCGCGAGGCGCATGCCGATCCGCTCGCTCGACCAGGCCGCGGGCACGGAAGTGCACGACATCGGCGGCACCTTCAGCGATCCCGGGTTCGTCGACTGCACCGGCGCGGCCAACATGTGCGGCAAGGATTTCCTCGAGCCGCGCATCAAGCTCGGCGTCGGCAATCTCGCGAACCGCCACGCCGAGTGCACCGACTGCCACAACCCGCATCGCGTGGTGAAGTTCCGCAGCTTCGTGGGCAACGGCGGCGTCATCGCCGGCGCGCCGGACGCGGCGGGCACGCACCGGCACGACGACACCGCGGGCTACGTCCACACCAACATCGCGTCGGGCGTGCTGCGCGGCGGGTTCGGCGTCGAGCCCATCTACGGCTCGGCCTCGTTCCAGAGCCTGCCCTCGGGCTACATCGTGAAGCGCGGCGACCCCGGCACGAGCGCGGATGTCAGCGTGACCGCGCCGTACGTGACGCGCGAATACCAGATCTGCCTCAAGTGCCATTCCGACTACGGTTTCACCGACAACAACCTCTACCCGACCGGCAACCGGCCGAGCCTGGGCTTTCCGGGCGGCACGCCTGCGGGCACGAACGGCCTGCAGCAGTACACCAACGTCGCGAAGGAGTTGCAGGCGCCGGTCGCGCACAAGGGGGAGGTCTCCACCGGCGACTCCGGCGCGGCGGCCGCGTATGCAACGAGCAACCACCGCTCGTGGCATCCGGTGATCGACAACACCGGGCGCACCGGTCCCATCCGCGGCAACGGCACCGACATCAGCGCACGGTTCAACCTGCCCTGGAGGAACGCGGTCGGCACGCAGAGCATGTACTGCAGCGACTGCCACGGCAGCAACGTCGCCTCTGCCACCTCCGGCGTACCGGACGGAGGCGAGAACGGCAAGCCCTGGGGCCCGCACGGCTCGTCGAACAATTTCATTCTCAAGGGCACGTGGAGCGCGACGACCGGCACGGGCGAGCAGGCGACCGGCGCGTGCTTCAAGTGCCACGACTATGCGACCTACGCCACGCGCTCGGACAATCGCACCGGGTTCTTCAGCACCGACAAAGGCGACCTGCACACCCTCCACGCCGACAAGATCGGCCGCATGCGCTGCAGCTGGTGCCACGTCGCGGTGCCGCACGGCTGGAAGAACAAGGCGTTCCTCGTGAATCTCAACGACGTCGGTCCCGAGGCCGGCCTGCCCGCGGGCACGCAGGTACGCAACAACACCACGGCCGGCTACACCAACGGCCCCTACTACCTGAACGCGATGCTCAAGATCCGCACCTTCCGGCCGAGCGGGCAGTGGACCGACACGAACTGCGGCTCGGCCGGCGCGCCGGGCAACGGCCAGTCGGGCCGCGACTGGATGCGCGACTCGAACGAGAACTGCCAGAACCCGCCGTGAAAGCGCTCGCCTCGCTGAAGCTCACCGCCGCGGCGCTCGGGCTCCTCGCCGCCGGAGTCGCCTGGGCGTATCTCGAGCGCGGCGACGCGATGGCATGCCTGGTCGCGCCGTTGGCGCTGCTCGCGCTGAACCTCGCCGCGGCAATCCTCGCGAATTCCACGTTCAGGCGCCAGCTGCCGCTGCTCGTCTTTCACGTGTCGCTCCTGATTCTCGTTCTGCTCGCCGCTGCCGGACGGCTGACCCATCTCAAAGGCCGGGTCGAGCTCGCCACCGGGGAGGCATTCACCGGCGAGCTGCTCGACGCCGAGCAGGGGCCGCTGCACCGCCGCCGCCTCGAGCGGGCGGCGTTCGTGAACGAGGGCTTCGAGATCGACTACGCGCCGAAATGGAAGCGGCTCGAGACGCGCAACACCGTGCGCTGGAGGAGCGCGCGCGGCGAGGAAACCGGGGTCATCGGCGACCAGACGCCGCTCGTGCTCGAGGGCTACCGCTTCTACACCACCTCCAACAAGGGCTTCGCGCCGGTGTTCCTCTGGCAGCGCGCCGGAGCGCCGGCCGAGCGCGGCAGCGTGCACCTGCCGCCCTATCCGGTGCTGCAGTTCGCGCAGCAGGTGCAGTGGACGCTGCCCGGCACCGAGCGCAACGTGACCGTCCGGCTGCCGCTCGACGAGGAGCTGATCGACTACGAGCGCACCTCGGGCTTTCGACTGCCGCCGCGGCGCGACGTCGAGCTG
>Ga0114129_10001454_pt1 | contig 31988 bp, 25 predicted proteins | sample RhiMetdeltSRZDD1_FD_80071 | JGI IMG/M metagenome (GOLD analysis project Ga0114129, IMG submission 80071) | Populus rhizosphere microbial communities from Tennessee, USA - Rhizosphere MetaG P. deltoides SRZDD1 (version 2) (version 2) | ecosystem: Host-associated > Plants > Roots > Rhizosphere >...
CGGCCGCCCGAGGTTGATGGCGTTGATGATGTCCAAACGGGGCCCCTTGAGTGTCGTCACGGTCGCCGGCGGGACGCCGAGCGCCGCGTAGATACCCAACGCCTCGGCGTCGCGCACGAGCACCGGGAACAGCACGTCCGCCCCGAAGTTGGTCACATCGGTCATCGGGCTGCTGTGGAGATAGAGCGTTTGACGCTGCGTGCCAACGAGGCCCGCGTTGAAGAGCGGCAGCGCATTGCGACCAACCTGCACCCACTCGCCGGTTCCCTTGAGCCCGGTGATGATGTTGTTCGTGTCGACCGTCTGCGTCCGGTGGCGGCTGATGCTCGCCCACACCCGCAGCAGGCTGTCGGTCGAATCCGATTTCAGCTGACCGTTGTGAGGGACGCCCTGTGGGAAGATGTCGCTCATCGGCACTTCGAGCGCAATCGAGAACACGTTGAAGCCGGTGAACACATCCTTGGCCGGAGGCCGGCGCGCGCCCGGGATGCCGCCAAGGTCATCGCGATTCAAGTTGACGAGATCGAAGATCCCTTTTTCATCGAGCTGATACGGATCGTCGAACTGGCCGGCGATGATCCGGCCGCCATTCGACAGCGTGTGAATGAACGTGTCGACGAAGGGCTGATCGTACAGTCCCACTTCCCGGCTCGTGGCGTCGCCGGAGTTGTAACCGGCAAAGGGACCGAGATGGTAGATGAGCCGATCGGTCTGCGGGCCGTGATTGTTCGGCAGCACTGCAAGGTTCCGCCCAAGAACAACCGCATCGTCGTCATCATTGTCATCGTCGCCCGAGCCGTGGTCACTGTCTTCCGAGAGGCGCGTGACCTTCATCGTCTCGGTACCGCCGGTGAGCTGCCAGAGCAACTCGTTGCCGCCGCCAAGAGGATCCGTCGGGCTCGGCGCCGCTTCAGGGTTCAACTTGTTCGTGAACTCGACGCGGTACACCACGCGGTCTTTGAGGCTCTTCCCTTTGCCGATGTGGAACTCGTACCGGTAGCCGTTGCACGCACGCAAGCCCTGGTTGCCTTGACCCGGTTCGTGGAGCGGGTTGAAGTCCATGATCAGGTACAGCTTGTCGTGCGAGCCGTTCGACACCCAGGCGAAGGTGTCGGTGTTGTCGGCACAAGGCTCGTTGAGAATCGCGAGCGCCTCGCGATGGCTCGATCCCTGCACCGTGATTCCGGCCACGGTTAGAAACGCCGCGGCCACTAGCCCCTGGGACACTCGTGTCATCTGGACCTCCTGGTGTGTAGCACCTGGTCTCTCTACGAGTGCCGAGATGGTCCGGATTTAAGAAAGGCGTTCGAACAAAGGCGGGGACGGCGGGAAGTCGAAGCCATCGGGACCCGACTTCCCACCTATCGTCACGTAACGGGGACGATCAGCGTTTCTGAACGAGCACGATCTTCACCCAGCCGCTTCCGGTCGCGCCCTGCACCTGGATGAATCCATCCTTCTCGCCGCCGGTGACGACGAGCTCTTCGCCTCGACCCAACGTGGCGATCGCCTTCGCGGTGTCGGACGCATCCGCCAGGAGCTTGACATTGGCGATCTTCGGCATCAGCACGTCGCCTTCGTTGAACACCGCGCCGACTCGTGTCTTCCCTCCGGCCGCGGCTTCCTGTTTCAGCGTCCCGACGTTTCGCTGCAGGCTCGTGTCGTTTCGAACCACCTTGACGACGTTGTTGTAGTTGTCCATGAACGCGGCGGCGATGATCTTGCCCTCATTGGTGTTGCCGTATCCGCCCGCACCTGCACCGCCGCCGCCGCCGAACAACAGTCCGCCGAGCCGCAGGTCGGCTTTCTTCGTGCTGCCCTCGGCAGCCGCGACCTGTACGCCGCTGCGGGAGTCGGCGACGAGCATGCTGGTTTGCGCTTCCTTGAACTTCAGTCCGCCCGCGACCGCGGCGAATTTTCCACCTAACAGACCACCCGCCGCGCCACCGATTCCGCCGGCATTGCCCTCAGAGAAGACCACCGACGGCGTCATGACGAAATCTGCCGCCACCATCTGGCCGCCGCCAAGGTTCGAGCCCTGCCGCGCCTCACCTGCCGCTGCAAGCTCCCGCTCCTGCATCATGTTCCGCATGCCGGCGCCGCGCTCGACGACGATGAAGCAGTTCGATTGCTGAATCATCATCCGGATCAAGCCAACGGGCGATTGCAGCTTGTAGCGCAGCAGCGCGGTGAGCACTTCACTCTGCGGCTCGACGACCGCCAGCGCCCCCATCGGCTTATCGCAGTGCTCGAGGCCTTTGTCGCCGGTACTTCCGTCGGTCCCGGCTGCACCCTTGACGACGCTGCCTCCCTGTCCCTGCTTCGGCTGCGTGATCCCTTGGGCGTTCAGCAATGGTGAGATGAGGACAACACAGGCCGTCGCCATGATCGCGCGACGAAGCTCAAGGTAAAACATCGCGTGCCTCCAGCAGTTATCGGTTAAGAGTGTCCGTCGGAGGGGCTTATCTTAACTTGAAATCGCCCGCAGGCGCCGTTATGGTAAGGGCGCTTCAAGCAGTCACCATGTCCACAACCGCTGCACCCGTCCGGTTAACCGTGCGTCGATTCGGCGAAACGGGCCGTCGCGACGTCTGGTGGATTCAGCCGCTCCTCGTGTTTTTCGGGTTATCGGCGTTCGTCGTCTACGCGACGTGGGCGGCGTTCCAGGGCGACCATTACACCTACGGGCCGTATCTCTCGCCGTTCTACTCCCCCGAGATTTTCGGCCCATCGCCCCACAGCTGGTTCGGGCCGAAGCCCACTGCGTGGCCCGCGTGGCTTCCCTTCTCGCCAGCCCTGTTGATTCTGCCGATCCCCGCGTTCTTCCGCGTGACGTGCTACTACTATCGCGGCGCCTACTACAAAGCTTTCTGGGCCGATCCGCCGTCGTGCACCGTCGGCGAGCCTCGTTCGAGCTACTGGGGCGAGAACTCGTTTCCGCTGATCCTGCAGAACGTCCACCGTTACATGCTCTTCTTGTCGGTAGCGGTGCTGCTGATTCTCGCCGTCGACGTCTGGAAGGCATTCTGGTTCGAGGATCCGGCGACCGGCGCCGTGTCGTTCGGCGTCGGCGTCGGCACGCTCGTGCTCGCAATCAATACGGTGCTGCTCAGCGGCTACCTGTTCGGGTGCCACTCGATGCGCCATGTCGTCGGCGGCTGCGTCGACGAGCTCTCCCGTGCGCCGATAGGACTGCGAGCGTATGCGTGCGTGAGCTGCCTCAACCGGCGACACATGGCGTGGGCGTGGAGCAGCTTGTTCACCGTGGGCTTCAGCGATCTGTACGTCCGGCTCTGCGCCATGGGCGCGTGGCAGGACTTTCGGATCTTCTAGCGGTCAGCTGAACGCTGAAAGCTTCTCAAGAATGAATTACGAGACGCACGAACACGACGTGCTCGTCATCGGTGCAGGCGGCGCGGGACTGCGAGCCGCCATCGAAGCCTCCGCGGCCGGCGTCTCCGTCGGGCTGGTCTGCAAGTCGCTGCTCGGGAAAGCGCACACCGTGATGGCGGAAGGCGGCATCGCGGCCGCACTCGCCAACGTCGACGACCGGGACAGCTGGAAGGTGCATTTCGCGGACACCATGCGCGGAGGTCAATATGTGAACAACTGGCGCATGGCGGAGCTCCACGCGAAAGAAGCGCCCGACCGCGTCCGAGAGCTCGAGGCGTGGGGCGCCGTCTTCGATCGAACGAAGGACGGGCGGATCCTCCAGCGCAATTTCGGCGGGCATCGATATCCGCGGCTGGCTCACGTCGGCGATCGGACCGGTCTCGAAATGATTCGCACGCTGCAGGATCACGGGATTCACCAAGGCATCGACGTCCACATGGAGTGCACGATCGTCACGCTCCTCAAGGACGGCGAGCGCATTGCAGGAGCGTTCGGGTACGAGCGCGAGCGCGGCCGGTTCAAGCTGTTTCGGGCGAAAGCGGTCGTGCTCGCAACGGGCGGCGTCGGTCGAGCGTACAAGATCACGAGCAACAGCTGGGAGTACACCGGCGACGGCCATGCGCTCGCCTACGATGCCGGCGCCGATCTCGTGGACATGGAGTTCGTCCAATTTCATCCAACCGGGATGATCTGGCCGCCGAGCGTCCGAGGCATTCTCGTCACCGAAGCGGTGCGCGGCGAGGGCGGCGTCCTCAGAAACAGCGAGGGACGCCGGTTCATGTTCGACGAGGTCCCCGAGAACTATCGGGCTCAGACCGCGGACAACGAGGAAGAGGGGTGGCGCTACACGCAGGGCGACAAGGCGGCGAGGCGGCCGCCTGAGCTTCTGACACGCGACCACGTGAGTCGCTGCATCATGCGCGAGGTCAAGGCCGGCCGCGGCAGCCCGCATGGCGGCGTCTTCCTCGACATCGCGTGGATCAAGTCGCGGATTCCACACGGCGCCGAGCACATCAAGAAGAAGCTGCCGAGCATGTACCACCAGTTCAAGCAGCTCGCCGACCTCGACATCACCCAGGAGCCGATGGAAATCGGACCGACGACGCACTACATCATGGGCGGCGTGAGGGTCGATGCCGATTCGCAGATGTCCAGCGTGCCGGGCCTCTTTGCCGCGGGCGAGTGCGCGGCCGGTATCAACGGCGCAAATCGTCTCGGCGGCAACTCGCTCTCGGATATCCTCGTGTTCGGAAAGCGCGCGGGGGAATTCGCGGCGAAGTATGCCGGCGGGGAAAAGAGCGCAAACATCGACGCGCCGCAGGTGGACGAAGCAGCCCGCCGGACGCTCGAACCGTTCGATCGCGGCGGGTCCGGAGAGGGACCGTACCAGGTGCAATACGCGTTGCAGGAGATGATGCAGAACCTGGTCGGGATCGTCAGAAACGAGACGGAGATGCGGCGCGCGCTCGACGGCCTCGAACCTTTGCGCGAACGTGCGAGCCGCGTCGGGGTCGCCGGACATCGCGAGTACAACCCCGGGTGGCACGCTGCGCTCGATCTCCACAATCTGTTGACCGTGTCGGAGGCGATCACACGCACCGCGATCGAGAGGCGCGAAAGCCGCGGCGGCCACTTCCGCGAAGACTACCCGGACAAGGAAAAGAAGTTCGCGTCGATCAACTTCATCGTCAGGAAAGGCCGCGATGGAAGGATGGAAGTCGCGAGCGCGCCGATTCCGGAAATGCCCGACGAGCTGAAGCAAATCATCGAGGAGATGAAGTAGGGCGTCAGGAGGGGGAGGGATGGCAGGCACGACGGCGACATTCCGGATCTGGCGCGGCGACGCAAGCAGCGGGAGATTCGAAGACTACGTCACCGCCGTGTCGGACGGCATGGTGGTGCTCGACGCGGTGCACCAGATCCAGGCCGAGAAGGCGAACGACCTTGCCGTCCGGTGGAACTGCAAGGCGGGCAAATGCGGATCGTGCTCGGCCGAGGTGAACGGCCACCCGCGCTTGATGTGCATGACGCGGCTCAACCAGCTCGACCTGTCGAAGCCAGTCTCGCTCGAGCCGATGCGGGCGTTTCCTTTGATCAGGGATCTCGTCACCGACGTGTCATGGAATTTCGCGGCGAAGAAGAGCGTGAAGCGCTTCAAGCCGAGGCCGCCCGACGCACCAGACGGCACCTGGCGGATGGCGCAAGTGGACGTGGAGCGTGTCCAGGAATTCAGAAAGTGCATCGAGTGCTTTCTCTGCCAGGACGTGTGTCACGTGCTGCGAGACCATCACATGTTCGACGCATTCATCGGTCCTCGACATCTCGTGTACGTCGCCGCGCTCGAGATGCATCCGCTCGATACGGAGAACCGCGCGCGCGATCTGAAACACGCCCACGGCGTCGGCTATTGCAACATCACGAAATGCTGCACGAAGGTGTGTCCCGAGAGCATCACCATTACTGACAACGCGATCATTCCCTTGAAAGAGCGCGTGATCGATCAGCTGTACGACCCGGTGGCCAAACTATTCCGTCTGCTACGCTCCTGAACCGGACTGTGGAGGCCCCTATGGAATTCGAGCTGAAAACCCTCTCGCCGGAGGCGGTCTCCCGCGCGCTCGCCAAAGCCGAGCGCTATCGCTTGTTGAACGAGCCGGGCGAGGCCGAGAGCATCTGCCTCGACGCGCTCGAGGTCCAGCCGGACAATCAGGAAGCCCTCACGACGCTTCTGCTGGCGTTGACCGAACAGTTCGACCACGACGCGTCGTGCGTCCCCGACGCCTGGGCGACCGTCGCCCGCCTGCGTGACGACTACGAACGGGCGTACTACTCCGGGATCATCCACGAGCGCCGCGCCAAGGCGCGGCTGCGTCACACCACGCCGGGATCGGGTCCCCAGGCGTATCACTGGCTCCGGGAGGCCATGAGCTGGTACGAAAAGGCTGAGGCGCTGCGTCCGGCGGGCAACGACGATGCGCTCTTGCGGTGGAATGCGTGCGCCCGGCTCATCATGCGCGACCACCACCTCGTGCCGGTGGTCGACGAGGGGCACGAGCCGATCCTCCTGGAGTAGACGATGGGCCCGAGCCGGCTCCATCCCTGACCGGTCCCAAAGCCTGTCGATCCGGGACCGGCTCGTTCGACGTAAGAGCAGAGGCCACACATGCGTCTAATGACCGATTTCCGTTTCGCCCTCCGATCGCTGGCCAGGGTCAAAGGGCTGACCATCACCGTCGTTGCGACCTTGGCGCTTGGGATCGGCGCCAATGCCGCAATCTTCAGCGTCGTTCGAGGTGTCCTCTTACGGCCTCTCGTCAACCGCGACCAGGACCGCCTGATTTACATCCGCCAGAGCGCACAAGGCATCGGGATCGAGAACGCCAAGTTCTCGATCCCGGAGCTCCGGGACCTCCAGGCGCGTGTCAAGACGCTCTCGGCGTTCGGCGACTTCTCCACCATCGAGTTCACGATGGTGGGTGCGGGCGAGCCCCGCGTGGTTCGCGCCGGTGTCGTCGGCGGATCGTACTTCGACGTGATGGGACTCCGTCCCGTACGGGGCCGCCTGCTCGACGCAACCGACGACGGACCCAGCGCCGCTGGCGCAGCGGTGCTGACGCACCGCTTCTGGACGACGGCGTTTCAGGGTGATCCGTCAGTCGTGGGCAAGACCGTTCGACTTGGAGACCGCTCGGCCACGATCATCGGCATCGTCGAACCATCGGTTCCCTATCCCACGGAAACCGAGATCATCGCCAACGTCGTGACGAGCCCGCATCATCTCGACGCGACGATGGTGGACGGGCGCGTGCATCGCATGACCGACCTCTTCGGCCGGCTTGCGCCTGGCGCCGACCTAGACGCAGCGCGTGCCGAGCTCCGCGCCGTCCACGGCGGTATTGTCCAGGAACACCCTGAAGCGTACACCCGGCAGGCCGACTTTCGCATCGACGCCGTTCGCCTGCGCGATCAGATCACTTCGCCGGCGCGAACGATCCTGCTGGTGCTCCTTGCCGCGTCGGGCCTCGTCTTCGTCGTCGCTTGCTCGAACGTCGCGAACCTGATCCTGGCGCGTTCCGTGCGGCGCGAAGGCGAGCTGGCCATCCGCGCCGCGCTGGGCGCAAGCGCCGCCGCGCTCCGTCGCACGCTGCTGGCGGAGAGCCTCCTGCTCTGCGGTGCCGGGGCGAGCCTCGCCGTCATCATCGCGCGGCCGATGGTGTCCGTCCTGTCACGCTACGCCGCTCGTTTTTCAGTGAGAGCGCTCGACGTGACGGTGGATGCCAGCCTGCTCTGGGTCGGCGTGATCCTCGCCGTCCTTGCGGCGGTGCTACTCGCGTTCGTGCCGCGTCTGCCTTCGGAGAACGCGTCGAACGGATTTGGTCTGTCGAATGGCAGCGTGCGGATCACCTCTGGCACGAACCGCCGGCTGCGATTGTTCGCCGTCACGCAGATCGCCGCGTCGTTCGTGCTTCTCGCCGGCGCAGGCATGCTGTTGACGACGCTCTTTGCGCTGCAGGCGGCGCGAACCGGCTTCGACACGCGCAACGTGCTGGCGGTCAACGTACCGATCGTGTCGTACGCCCGTAAGCCGCAAGAGATCACCGGGTTTTACAAAGAGGTGATGCGGCGCGTCTCGGAGCTGCCCGGCGTGGAGCGCGTCTCGGTCGGCACAGCGGTACCGTGGCGCGACCGAGGGTTTTTTGCGGCGCAATTCACGGTGGAAGGGTACCGGAAAGCCAATGGCGAGGAGGATCCACGGGCGCGATTCCGCACTGTGTCGCCCGGATTCTTCGCGGCGCTCGGCGTTCCGATCATCGCCGGCCGCGATTTCACCGAGGCGGACCGCCGCGACGCCGAGAAGGTCGTCATCGTCAGCCAAAGCCTGGCGCAGCGCATGTTCCCCAGCCAGGACGCCGTGAACCGGCGCCTGATGTGGACCGACCCTGTGACGAAGTTCATCGATGTGAGCACCGGTCCGCGGCGGATCGTCGGCGTCGCCGCCGACGTGGACGACGAGAACGTGGTGCCGGGCGAGGCAATGACGGTTTATCACCCGCTCGAGCAGGAGATCGGCGGAGGTCGCCTCTTCGTCCATTCACGAACGGATCCCTATTCGCTGGTCCCCCCGATCACGCGAGTCATCCGCAGCCTATCGTCCGAGCAGCCGGTCGAGCGCGCCGCGACGCTCGAGGACGTCCGCGCGGAAGTCCTCGCGCCGAACCGGTTGAACGCGCTCGTGTTCGGTGGGTTCGCCATGGTCGCGCTGACGATCGCCATCGTCGGCGTCGCCGGTGTGCTTGCGTTCTCGGTGAGCGCGCGCACGCGCGAGTTCGGAGTACGCCTGGCAATCGGTTCGGCGCCGCGGCACCTCCTGACGCGGGTGCTCGGAGAAGGCGCGGTGATCGCCGTCAGCGGCATCGTCGCTGGCGCCGTCGGAGGGATCGTTCTCGCACGGATCGTCGGCAGCTACATCCAGGACGTCAGAATTCCTGGAGCGCTGCCTATCATCGGTGCAGCGACGATTTTGGTCGCTGCGGCGATCATTGCGTCGCTGATGCCGGCCGCACGCGCGTCGCGCGTCGACGTCGTCCAAGCGCTGCGGGCAGAATAATCCTGCGAATGTGGCGCAGCCAACGCGTGGTAATGTGAGCGCCGCATGGGCGGCCTGCCGGCTCGGGCGATCCGGACGTTTTCGCTGCGTGCGCATCTGTTGCTGCTCGTCATCGGCACGATGCTGCCGGCTCTGCTGGTGGCGGTCACTCTGGTTCGCCGGGTCGTGGTCGACAATCGCCACGCCGTCGAGCGGCAACTCCTCGAGACCGCGCACGCTGAGGCGGCAATCATCGACGCCGAATTGGCCGGCACCATTCGGGCTCTCCAGGGCCTGTCACAGTCCGATCACCTGACCACGGGCGAGCTTGCGGTATTTGACGCCCAGGCGCGTCGCCTACTGGCGACGCAGACGGTCTGGTCCTCCGTAACGCTCTCCACGCTGGATGGTCGCCAGCTCGTGACCACGGCCAGGCCCCTCGGTGAATCGCTGCCGGTTATCACGGACCGCGAGACGTTCGACCGCACGGTTCGCACGAAACAGCCGGCGATCGGCAATCTGCGCGTGGGACAGATCACCCATCAGCTGGGGTTCCCCGTCCGCGTGCCGGTCGTTCGCGACGGCCGCGTGTTGTACGTCATCTCCGCGTGGATCACGTCACGTGACTTCGCGACCGTGCTCCGCGGTCAAGCATCGCTGTCGGATGAATGGGTGCGCGGCGTGGTCGATGCGGCGGGCGCCGTCGTAGCACGCTCGCGCGATCCCGAACGGTTCGTCGGGCAGAAGGGCACGGCCGCTTCGCTGCGGCGCTACGAGACGGCCGACGAAGGTGTGAATCGAGATGTGGCGCTCGACGGAGCGCTGGTCTACGGCGCGTTCAGCCGGGCGCCGATGTCACGCTGGATTGCCGGTGTCGCTGTGCCGGCATCGGTCATCGATGCGCCCTTCCGCCGATCGATGATTACGCTTGGAACGCTGAGTCTGCTGCTGCTCGCGCTAGGCGGCGGCGCCACGTACGTCATCTCCCGACGCATCGCGCGCGACATCTCGCAGTCGTCCGCTGAGGCAGAGGCGATCGCGGGGGGGCGTCACCCGTCGGGACACCAGTCGCGCGTGACCGAAATCCAGCGGCTCCTCGAGGCGCTTGCGCGATCGGCGGCCTTGCTGGAGACGAGGCAGCGTGAGCGCGACGAACAGCTCGCGCACGCCGATGCCGCGCGCGCTGCCGCCGAAACGGCCGATCGCGCCAAGGATGAATTTCTGGCCATGCTCGGCCACGAGCTGCGCAACCCTCTGGCGCCTGCGCTCACCGCCCTCCATCTGATGAAAGCGCGCGGGTCCGGAGATACGACGCGGGAGCGCGACGTCCTCGAACGGCAGATCCGGCACATGGCGCGGCTCGTCGATGACCTCCTGGATGTGTCGCGCCTGCGGCGGGGCGCCGTCGAGCTGCGGCGCGAGCGATTCGACCTTGCGCTGGCCGTCGCGCGCGCTGTCGAAATGACGACGCCGCTGTTCACCGAGAAGCAGCACAAACTCGAAGTCGACGTGCCGCCAGACCTGCTCATCGACGGCGACCCGATGAGAATCGCGCAGGTGTTGTCGAATCTGCTGTCGAACGCGGCGAAGTACACCGAGCCTGGCGGTCGCGTCGTCCTGCGCGCGCGCCCCGACGATGCCCACGTGCTGATCGAATGCTGCGACAACGGCATCGGCATGTCGCCGGATCTCGTGCCGCGCGCCTTCGACCTGTTCGTGCAGGGCCAGCGCGGCCCGGATCGGCGGCAGGGCGGGCTGGGTCTCGGCCTTGCCGTGGCGCGCACGCTCGTCGAGCTGCATGGTGGCACCATCAAAGCGACGAGCGACGGCACCGATCGAGGCAGCACGTTCATCGTGCGGCTCCCGATCGCCGAGGCGGCATACGCTGCGGCCACGGCCACCGAGGATGCGGCACACGCCCCGCCGCGATCGACGCACTCCGGACGCGTGATGGTGGTCGAGGACAATCGCGACGCGCGCGACATGCTCCTAGAAGCGCTGAAGCTCGCGGGTTTCGACGCATTTGGCGCATCGACCGCCAGCGAGGCGCTCGCGCTCGCTGTTCGCGAGCACCCGCAAGTCGTGGTGCTCGACATCGGGCTTCCCGAAATGGACGGATACGATCTCGCGCGCGCGCTGCGGGCCCTCCGGGACGCGGCTCCCCAGCGCCTGATCGCGTTGACGGGGTACGGCCGCGATCGCGATATGGCCGCCGCGCAATCGGCCGGCTTCGACGCGTTCTTCGTGAAGCCGGTGGATATCACGGCGCTGGTCGATGCCGTGGATCAACCGCTCGCCTGATCGGCGGAGACGGCTACAGCAGGCTCGGCGAGCGGCTGAAGCGACGCTTGAAGGTACACGAAGCGGACGCCGCTGCGCAGGTAGTTGTCGATCCGTTCGAGGACCGTCGCGCCGCGCATCCACTCGGGTCCCGTCTCGAGCACCCGATCCTCGATCAGCGTCGAGAGGAACGCGAAGGTCCCGGCGATGGCCCGCTCGCGGAGCACATCGAGAAGATGGTTCTCGATCTCGAGCGCATTCTGCACCGTCGGCAGCGTCGCGATCGCCTGCAGATAGAATGTGTTGTTCTCGCCGAACCTGGGATCGGATGCGACGCCCTCCTCGTCGTGGTTCTCGAGCGCACTGCCGAGCGCATACGCTACGAACCGGCCTGAGACGCGATCGCGCAGCGCGACGCCGATCGCCCGCGGATTGGCCATCGTGGCTTCAAGCGTCACGAGCGGGAACTGCAACAGCGGCCTGCGTCCCGATCGAAGCACGTCGGGCGGATATGGAACCGCGGGACCGTAGCGCTCCTGCTCCACCTCCAAGATCTGGAGCTTGTACGCGTCGAAGTTCGCGGGCGTGAGGTCGATCACTTCAACCGTGTCGAGTGGGATCGCGAGCGTGCCGACACGCGTCTTCACCGTTGCCGCGGCATCTGCCGCCACACGCCCGCCGACCAGATCGTCGATCGCCGCACGGACAATCGACAGCGCCTCGTCGATCGCGGAGGGCTCGGTGTCGTACCGCGGATAGAAGCGGACGCTGCGATCGCCCGCCGGCAGGAGCAGGAGGCCACGCCGGAATGCGCGATCGAGCAACGCGTCGGACAAATCCGCCCGCTGCACGTCGAACCCCAGCATCGCGCCGGCGCCGCGCACGTTCTTCAGGATTTCCGGATATTCGCGGGCGAGGGCTTCGAGACCGCTTCGCGCACGCTCGCCCGTCCGCCGGACCTGCTCGAGATCGAGCTTGTCGAGCAGCGCGATGAGCCGCAGCATGCCCACCGAGTCTCCCTCCCACGTGGTGTTGAACTTCTTCTCTTCCTGAAAAAAAGTGGCCAGCGTCTCGCTGACGAAGAGGATGCCGTTCTGCGCCTTCTTGGCCCATGTGACCAGGTCGGGCGGGCACGGGAGATCGAACAATTCGTGCGCCCACAACCGGCCGGTCATGCCCCATCCGGTCTGAACCTCGTCGAAGATCAGCGGGACGTCATAGATGCGCGTCAGCAGCCGCAGCTTTCGCATGAAGCGCGCGCTCGCCACGCGTACGCCGCCCTCGCCTTGGATCGGCTCGACGAGCACCGCAGCGACGCGCCGCGAACGACGAATGACGTCGGGAGTGAGATTCGCGTGCTGCGCCTGCACGAACGCGGCGACGGCGTCGCGATCCGTGGCGGGCCGCGCGAGAAACTCATCGAGCGCGTCCATCTCGCGCCGGAAGGTGTCCTTGCTCTTCTCGGCGCGCGGAAGACGGCCGGACACGAGAAGATCCCACAACTGCTTCAGGCTGCGCTCTTCGCGGCGCGCTGTTTCCTTCGGCGACCGGACCTCTTCCACCGGAAACGGAATGTGCGGCCAGTCGAATGTCGGAAACCCGAGCCGCGCTTTCTTGCGATGCGTGACCGCAAGCGCGCCGAGCGTGCGGCCGTGGAAGGCGCCTTCGAACGACACCACGAAGCCGCCGTCCCGATCGTCCGAGGTCAGAACCCGGTTCATGAGAACAGCCTTGATGGCGTTCTCGACCGCTTCGGCGCCGGTATTCACGATGAAATGGCGCGGTGTTCCAGCCGGCGCGATGCGATTGAGCTCGGCCTTGAGGCGCAGCGACAACGTGGTCTGATACTCCGAGTGCGCATACCGCGACGCCACAAAGGGCAACGATTCGAGAACGGCTCGAATCACCGATGGATCGTTTTCGCCGAACGCTTGCGTGGCGATCAGCGCGCCCATGTCGAGGAAGCGGTACGGATCGCCGCCAGCATCGCGGTCGGCAACCGCGAGGTACGGTCCAACAGACTCGGCCGGGTCGAATGCCACGGGCAGCGAGAAGAACAGGCTGCGAGACGCAGCCCTGAGCGCCGCGTGCGAGGCCGGGAGATGCTGCTCGACCAGTTGCTCGAGCGGCTGCTCGTTGTCGTGCAGCGCCTCGGGAACATGCACACGGACTTCGCCGGCGCGATATCGGGCATTCAGTTGTATCGCGTGTTCCAGGAATGCGGCGACCTGCGAAAGGGGCTGGTCAAAAACGGTCATAAGGCTGAGATCGGGCGCCGATCTGGCTGATTCGGACGGCCGATCAGGCACTGTATCAGGCAAGGGCCGGCGGCCGAAATCGAGCCAGGGCGGCCTGGTTTCAAGCCGCTGTCCGACGCCGAATCGAGGCAGCTAAACGGATGGAGAACGGCGGTTGTGTGATGTCGTGAGGGAGGATCGTACAAACGCCGACGCGCCCCAGACGAGACTCACCGGCCTGCCAGTCGAAGACGCTTTCACGTCTTCCGTTCGAAGACCCTCAGACTCTCGCCCAGAAAACCGTTTCACCTGACTGCCGGCCAACACGCTTGCGCGCATCGTCGACAAAAAGACTCTACGACCGACTGTTCGAGACCCTGGTGGTTCTTCTTTCCAGAGAATCCGTGCGGTTCGTTCTACGGCGGTACTGCATCCTCTTTCGAAGTTGCCTCACTCGTCGTTGACCGATCCGCGTCGCCTTCTCCGGACCAGCGAAGCTGGCTTGCCACGTCCGGTAGCGCGCTCAGCGGTGGGTAATGTAGGCACTGAATCCGCTTTGTCAAGTCGCGCCGCAAATACTTTTTTGCGACGCGCAGCGATCAACGGAAGGGCAAATCCCCAAATCTCGATGCGCGTCGCACGATCGAAATCGAACGTACAACTCAGACCAGATCGATCCGGAAAATGTAGCCGTGCGTCGGGCTCTTGTTCTCGGGCCAGCCCGGATGAATGCCGGCGTCGCAGCTGTAGAGCGCCCCGTCATGCCAGGCGAGGCCGTGCGGATCCGGATCGGTCTCGGCAAATTGCACCGTCTCGAGCGGCTGCCCGGTCGACGCGTCGTATTTGATGAGTCCCGCCCCCGCCTCGTTCCCGGTCACCATCCAGATCGCGCCCTTGTCCATCGCGACGCCGTGCGCGCGCGGCACGGCGTACGGGATCAGGAACTCGGGCTGCCAGCTCTTCGCGTCCACGCGCAGAATGCCGCGCAGGCGCAGCGCCGCGATCCAGAGCTTCCCGTCGACATATTCCACGCCGTGGCAGCCGCCGCCGCCGAGCGGGATTTGGCGGTGCGAAATTGTCTTCGAGTTCATGTCTGTCTGGAAGACACCGTTGGGCGCGGCATTCGCCGCCATCCAGATGTAGCCGCCCCCGACACCCATCCCGCTGGTGTTTTTCGATTCCGTCTTCACTGTTTTCAATAGCTTGCCGTGCCAATCGACAAGGCAGGCGTTGTCGCTCTTCTGTTCGCCGATCCAGAGACCCTCGGGCGACACGGCAATCGCGTTCGGATACCCCTCCGGGCTCTTGAACAGCGTCGTCGTTTTCGCTTTGCGTACCGGGAGCGATGCTGCGCCGCGGCCGCCTGACTGCGCGGCGCCGATTCGGCTGCCGAGCAGGCCGACGCCCATGCTTGCCAGAAATGCCCTTCGTCCATGCGCCATGTCGCCCGTCCTTTCCCACGAGGTCCATTCCGTGGTGGCCGGATTATACAGGCTGGCGTATGATCGCGGCCTCGCGTACGGCCCAGCTTCGTAAGAACCTGACAAAGGAGGGACGATGAACTTTCGCGCGCTTTCAGATCACCGACTCGGTCGGGCTTCGCCGGTATTCGCCGGGGACATCTCGCGACGCGCATTCGTACGCAGAACGAGCGGAGCGATTGCGGCCGGCGCCGCTTACGGTTCAGGTTTGCTGCGACCGACGCTCGCCCTCGCCGCGGCGTCCGACGATCCGCTCCCCATCCCGGGCGGCTCACCACTTCTCGGCGGCGGCTTCCACATTTATGGCCCGACACCGGATGGCAGCTTCGACCCGATCGACGCCGAGCCTTCGTCGATCACGAACTTCAACGGCGTTGTGGGCCTGGCCTACATCAACGGCAGCGTCACGCGAACGAAGATTTCAACCGGCGAGCGCGCGGAGCTGCCGTTCATTGCGTCGGACATGCGGTTCATGCAGGGTGTCTACCGTGGCGTGGATGGGAAGCCGCGTCAAGGCACCTTCGTACTGATATGAATTGACGTCTACGACCCCGGTACGGGGTCGCAAATCAACGACTTCAATCCTGGCATCGAGCCGAGCGGTCTCTTCTGGACATCGCGTCTTCCCGCCGGCAGCGTGGCCGGCGTCAATCCTGGAGCCGGCAATGCCGTGCTCAAAGCGAACAACGTTCACGTGTTCGATTTCCACGACGGCGTCAACGCGATCTTCGGCGGCGGACCTCCACCGGTGCCGGCCGTCGTGTCGTTCGACGTCCGCTGGTTTGACGTCGACGATCGCGTCAACCTGAAGAATCGGGCGAACGGGTTTGCCGGCGAGTTCGTCCGCGGCCAGGCGCAGATGGAGTGGTCCGGCACGTCGGGCGGTTTCCACTACGTCTCCGCGCCGCTAGCGACGTCGTTCAGCCTGTTCGCCGAGATCGGTCACGAGCGGAACGGCTCCTACTATCCACACGCATAGGGAACGTCGAGTTGGGCCGTCTGACGCGTGAATGCGTCAGCGGCTCAACCGCGGGAGCGGAGCGCGCGATGGAAGCGCTGATCCGCATGAAGAGAATCGACATCGCCGGGCTCGAGCGCGCCACCGCCGGCGACCGCGTCACTGCCTGATCGGACGATCCCCCTCCTGCGGCGAGTGGAGGTACGGCGCGAGCGCGGCGAACCGATACTCGATTTCCTCCACGTCGCTCGGCGAGAACGTGCGCTCGCTGATCGGTGAGATTGCTCACGCTCGCTCGAGTTCCTTTGCAACTTCTTCGAGGCGGTCGTAGCTGATAGCCGCGCCCTTTTCCATCCCGGTCTTGAGAACCATGTCGCGAACTTCCTGCGACGGATAGACGACGGTGACGGTGAGACGCGTCTTACCGTTCTCTTCGGTGAGCACCGCGGTCACCACCGACCCGGCGTCGGGAAACGGTTCGTAGATCTCGGTGAACACGATGCGGTCCGGGGGAGCGATCTCGCGATACTCGCCATAGAACACCGCCTCACCGTTCGGGTGGCGGTTCACGAAGCGCCAGGCCCCGCCCGGGCGCAAATCCACCTCGCACACGGGAACGGAATAGCCCTCCCCGAGGCGGCCCCACCATCGCTTGATGTGTTCAGGCTTGCTCATCGCTTCGAAGACCAGATGCCGCGGCGCATCGAAAAGACGCGTCATGCGGATCTCGCGGTCTGAAGGGGTTGTGACCTTGAAGGTGTCGCTATTTGCGGCGCTGCTTACGGGCATGTTTCGTCTCCTTCGCTTTGAGTTCCTGTAGATAGCTGTCCAGGCGGTTGAAGCGCTGTTCCCAGATTGCACGGTAGCGTTCGGCCCAGTCCGCCACTTCCTTGAGGCGAGCCGGTTCGAGTCGGCACGGCCGCCACTGGGCATCGCGTCCGCGGGCGATCAATCCTGCCCGCTCGAGCACCCGCAGGTGCTTCGAGACGGCGGGCATGCTCATGTCGAACGGCTCGGCCAGCTCTGTGACCGAGCACTCCGCGGACGCGAGCCGGGCGAGAATGGCCCGGCGGGTGGGGTCGGCGAGGGCCGCAAACGTCGCGCTGAGGTGGTCAGTCGGCATGTGCTAAACCAACAAGTTAATTAACCTATAGGTTAAATACATCGCGCGCGAAGTCGTTGTCAAGCTCTCTTTTCATCCGTGCGATTTACGGAAGGGCCAGCGCGATCCATTCGGCAGGCTCTTCTCTGCCGCCGATCGGTACCACGATGTACTGCTTGCCTTTGGCGAGATAGGTCATCGGCCCGCTGGTCGTCCCCGCCGGCAGCTCGGTTTCCCAGATCACTTTGCCGGTGGTTTTGTCGTAGGCGCGGAATTTTTTACCCCACATCGACGGGTGAACGCCGCCGAAGGTGTTGGCGCCATCGCCAATGAACAGCAGCGTCTTCGTGACCAGCGCCGTCGGCCGGCTGGCAGTGCCCAGCGGCGGCAGATTCAGATCCTTGAGCAGCGGATGATTTCGAGGACCGTCGCCGTTGACCGCCGTCCACACATGCTCACCGCGATTGAGATCGATCGCGACGATGCGGCCGTAGGGCGGCTTGATGAGCGGCAATCCGTCGATGTACGGCGCGTCTCGATTCGGGCTCCAGTAGTCCATCTCCGCATCGGGCTCCGTCGCCTTCGCGATCCGGTAGACCCTCGGGATTTCATGAGAGAAGGCGTAGTAAAAGCCGGTGTCGGGATCGAACGCGCCGGTATTCCAGTTGCCCGCTCCCCACGACCCTGGGACCATGAGCGTCCCCTGCTTGCCGCCCGGTCCGTCGCTCACCAGTGACGGCGGCGTGTACATCGGACCGATGACGAACTGCTTCGCCAACTCCCGCGCCCTGGCGCGCAGCTCCGGCGTGAAGTCGATCAGGTCGTCCTCCGTCAGGCCCGTGCGCGCAAACGGGGCCGGCTTCGTCGGAAACGGCTGCGTCCGCGCGCTGTGCTCGCCCGGGACGGTCGATTGAGGAACCGGCCGCTCCTCGATCGGCCATACAGGTTTACCTGTCACGCGATCGAAGACATAGAGGAACCCGGTCTTGCTCGGCTGCATCACGGCCTTGATCCGTTTCCCTTCGACCGTGATCTCGCCGAGCGTGGCCGGACCGACAGTGTCGTACTCCCACAGGTCGTGATGGACCATCTGAAAATGCCAGACGCGTTTTCCGGTCTTGGCCTCGAGCGCGACGAGCGTATTCGAGAAGAGGTTGTCGCCCGGCCGGAATCCTCCGTAGTACGCGGCTGTCGGGGCCGTCAGAGGAATGTAGACATAGCCCAGCTGCTCGTCTGCGGAGATGCAACACCACGATCCGAGATCACCGGAGAGCTTCCCCGAGCCGTTCCCCCACGTGTCGGCACCGAACTCGCCGTCGCGAGGGACGACGTGGAAGGTCCAGAGCAGCTTCCCGCTGCGCGCGTCGAAGCCGCGCACATCCTCCGGCGGACTGTTTTTCCATTTCTGACCCTCGTCGCCCGCGCCATCCAGATTGCCGGCGATGACGACGACGTCGCCGACGACGATCGGACCGGAGCTCCAGCCAAAGCGGTGAGCGCCTGCCGGCAAGAGGTTCACGCGCCCGCCCGTGCCGAATGCAGCGATTGCTCTGCCCCGAAGATCGAGGGCGTACAGATACCCGTTCCGTACGGTGAACAATCGGTAGTCCGAACTGCCCTTCCAGAAGTCCACGCCCCGTGTGCTGGACGCACTCAACTCGTTCGCCATCTCAGGACTTGGATCCTGGCGCCAGATGATCTCGCCTGTCGCGGCGTCAAAGGCTTCGATGAGACCGGCGGTATCGGGTGCGTACAGCACGCCGCCGATCATCGTCGGCGTCGCGCGGAGGTAGTTGTTCGTCCGAAGCTTCGGAAACCGTTCCTTCAACTTCGGGTCGAGCGCCGGACGGCGCCAGACGACTCGCAGATTCTCTACGTTGTCGCGGGTGATCTGCGCGAGCGGCGAATAGCGCTTGTAGGTGGAGTCGCCGCCTGACGAGCGCCATTCGCCCGCGCGTGTCTCATCCTGCGCGTGAATCAACCAGGGTCCATGCATTGCCAGCGCGAGGACGAAGAACCAGACGCTCCCAGTCATCACTCGCAGCGAATGTCGCACGATCCCTGCCCTCCTCGATTGCGCGCAACGAGACTACATGATAAGGGCGTGTCGTGGACAACCGAACGTTCGTCCATCGTCTGTCGTGATGCACTGGAACGACAGTCTGTACCTCACGAAGGCATTCGCTCGAGACCGACCAGGCACCACTGACCCTGCTGATATCGAAAGAACACATTGATCGGCTTCTCCCACGAAGGCCTGAGCCCATCGATGCTGCTCAATTCGATTCTCACGAACGCGCCGTCGTAACGCGGCAGTGCCTTGGGCGCCTCGAGCTCGGTCGACCGTCCGCGTGTTTCGGCGATGCGTTCGCTAAGCGAGGTCGCGTTGTCGAACCGAAACCATACCGCTCTGTAGTCGGCGGGCGCGTTTTCGAGAAATCTGCGATGGATGAGCGCCGCCAAATCTTCTCCCTCGACGAGCTCCATCGACAGGAACGTCTGCCCGGCCTCCTCGCCGATATCGAAGACGCGACAAACGGCAGGATGCGTGATTCGTCGCGCAAGGCGAACTTCGTTGAGGAGCAGGGCGCGTCCGGCTGCGCTCGTCGAGTGCATCAACTTGAGGGCCACGGGCATGCCGAGCACGAGATCGTCGGCGCGCCAGACATCGCCCATGCCCCCTTGACCCAGGCGACCGATCATGCGGTAGCGGCCCGCGAAAACCTCGCCGGCGGCGAATGGTTCGGTCGGCGAATCAGAAGCCGCCGCCCAGTCGGCTCGTTCGTTTTCCTCCATGCGCTCCGAGTCTACTCGCTTCGAGCGAGGTGCTTGCCCGTATTCGAGCGCTTGGGCTTCAAGGAACAATCTACGGAGGGGTCACACCGATCGATCACTCGATCTGTATGGTATGATCTTGTCTTCGGATCTTGCCGCGTGCTGTGCCGCCTTTGGGCGTGACGAGCCTTCCTGACTCGCTCCTCCTGACTTCTGCTTAGCAACGAGACGAAATCCATCCGCAGCCCAGCAGGTTCGTCGGGCTGCGCGCGCCGCCTCTCGCGGCGCCGATCGTCGCCTGTGGCGACAGAGGAGTCAGTTCATGAGTCGAAAGTTGTATGTGGGCAATCTCCCGTACGAGACGGGCGAAACCGAGCTTCAGGAGCTCTTCGCGCGTGCGGGAACCGTCGAAACAGTCAAAGTGATGCGCGACATGGCCACCGGGCGAGCGCGCGGATTCGCGTTCGTCGAAATGAGCACGGACGACGAGGCCAAGCGAGCCATCACCGAGCTGAATGAGTTTCAACTCGGCGGTCGCGGCCTCACCGTCAACGAAGCGCGTCCCAAGACGGCGCACGCCGGCGGGTTCGGCGGGGGCGACTCACGTCGTCGTCGATCTGAGCCGCGCTGGTAGCGTCGCGACAATGTCGGGGCAGGCTCATGTCCTGTCCCGACGTGCGAACCGAATATGAATGGCGACTACTTCTACAGTGCGCTGCGGAAACGGGCGCCGGCGGCGCGCTCCGCCCAGGTATCCGGACCACCTGCTTTTCGCGGCGCGCGTGCCACCGGCCGGATTTCCAAACTGTTCATCGGGCAAAGCCATGGCTACATTCGCCTCTCGAACGAGCGCGAAGTGTTCTTTCACCGTGGCGATGTGCGGGAAGGCACCGCGTTCAACGATCTGAACGTCGGGGACACGGTAGCGTTCGAATTGTTCGAGGATGCCGTCAGCGGAGCGCGCGCGCTACATGTCGGTCGGCACAATCGCCCTCGTTGACGGTATACTTACAGCTCCTGCTTTTCTGAGCTCTTAGGGCTTCGGGCCCGAGCCCTCACGAAAGCCTTCCTGTGAGGGTTCAATGGCTGTTGCACCGTCTCCGTCACCCACAGTCGGCAATCGGGCAATCCTGCCCTCGTCGATCGTCAGCGCCTCGATCTCCAGGGGATCATTGTGATGCGCCCGGCCGGCGTCGGCGCGTTCCAGTTTGTGGTCCTCGCGTCACTCCGAACCGTGCAATTGACGCGCGGCTGCCGTCCGCGACTCGACGGCGACCACAAGCACACCGTGATGGCACAACTCGAGGTGTCGCACGGCAAAGTGATTCAGGAGCTGGCGCCGCCATTGCCAGACCTGACCCCCACAGCGCCATAAAACTCCGTCGCCTATCGCGTTGGGCGGACGCGCTCCTACAGCTCGGCTCTCAAAAGAACGAAGCCAGCGTCGGCGTATCAGTGCGTCAGGCCGTAAACGATGTAGTTGACGCCGAGCTTGTACGCCTCGTTGGTTTCGTCGAACGGGCGCAACCCTCGGCCGGACCACTCCCAGTACTGGGAGATGTCGGTGTTGTAGTTCACGATCATCATCAGTCGCTTGCGCGGATCGTTGTCCTCGTAGACGCCGCGGAACACCGCCTGCCCGGTGTTGTACGCCTGCGGAAAGTTCTCGAGCGTGTTGATTTCGAAGAAACAGTGGAAGATCGGATCGCCCGGCTGCATTTCAAAGTACCGCGCATCGGGCAACACGCGCTTCATGTTCTCGGCGAACGGCTCCCACCCGCCGCCTGGGACGCCACGCCATCCTGGCATCTTGAAGTCATCGACGATCAGGAATCCCCCTTTGAGCAGATAGGCCCTCAGCGCGGCGGCCTCGCGATCGGTCAGCGTCCACCATCCGACTTCGATGATGTAGACGATGGGGTACCTCGTCAGCGCCGGATCGTCGAGCGTGAGTGAGTTGACCTCCTCGTCGTGTGCACCGAGAAAGCTCACCTCGTTCATGATCTTCATGAGGTTCCGCTCGGCAATTGGATAGCCGTGAATCCATGACGGCCGGCCACCGGCCCAGTATCCGCCCGGCGCCGTCTCGTAGCGCACACGGACGAACGTGAATCGACCGTCGTACGGCGTGTTCGGCAGCGCCGACCGCAGCCCACCGCCAAATCCGCCAAAGTCCCGCTGTGCATACGCAGCGCCGATCAGGCAAAACGACGCAGCTGCAATGCAGATGACGAGACGCATGGTCGAGGCCAGTCTAGCGCGAACGACGTTTGAATTCCGTTGTGACGCTCGTCATGACCACTTGCTTTTCCCTTGGACAGACCGTTTGGATTCGGTTACCTTGAGCGCGTGAAATACGTCAGCCTATGTGCGTCGCTCATCCTGATCACGGCGCTGGCCCCTTCGCCGCTCTCCGGGCAAGCCGCCAGTGATCGCCTGATCCTCTTTGGCGACGTCGTCTACTTCTATCCACCGGGGCATCCACGCAACTGTCTGCTGAACAATCAGTTCAAGCGGGGCGAGCCGGTGGGGTTCCGGATGAACGCGATCAACCCGGCCACCGGCAAGCGCGATCGCGCGACGGAGCTCGTCGTTCACCTGACATACGCTGGCAAGACCGTCGACGTGCCGATGCGCGATCGACAGAACGAAAGGCAGCCGGAGCGGGAATTCTGGGTCGCCAAGTGGATCGTACCCGACGATGCGCCGATCGGAGTCGTGCGGTTTACCGTCACGGGAAAAGATCCGCAGGGTCGCACCGGTGAATTCAAGCCCTTCGAGGTGCAGGCCTCGCAGCTCACCATCGTTCCATAAACAGCGGGCCGGCCGTGCGGTTCATGAGACGAGTACCACGATGCCACCCGTGCGTTGCGGCCGGATTCGCCGCAGTGTTGACGGCGTGTTCTCGTTCGCCATCGGCAACATCTCCCCCTGCCGCGCCGGTATCCAGCCAAAAGCTCGTCACCCTCGATCTCACGTATGACAAGCCGGCCATTGTCGGCGCCAGCGCACAAGCGACGGCGGCAGGCTTGCCCGTCGGAAAGACCGTCGATCTCACATGGGGAACGGTGACCGGCGGCTGGGTGATCGAAGACTACTACCACTTCCGCGGCAAGAGATATTCGGAAACGACATCGTCGCTCGGGCGGTTCCCCGTCGATGCGAGCGGCCGGCTGAATGCGCGCTTCGTGATCCCGGAAGACTACGGCGGCGTGCACGAAGTGATCGCGCTCATCGACGGCACACCAGTCGCTCACAACGGCATCAACGTCACCCAGACGTTTGCGCTGACACCGACATCCGGTCCAGCGGGGACGCCGCTCGAGTTGAAGGTCACAGGGCTCGGATGGCGCACGATGGAGAGCACGTGGGTCGTGAACTGGGACAATCAGGAGCTCGGTTTCGTGTCTGCTGCCGGGACGCGCGGATCGGCCGTCGCTCGATTTCGCGCGACCGGACCGGTCGGCGATCACATCGTCAAGCTCTATACCGGCTGGCAGGGTCTGGGGTACCTGAATTACGAGCAGTCACCGGTCGCCGCGCTTCCGCGGCCGCAATTCACGTTTCGAACGACACCCGGCGCAGTCCGAACAGCAGAGTACGCGGAACCGTATCAGCCCCAGCCGATCCCGATGACGGAACTTCAGAAGGCCGGAGCGCAGCTGTCGCTCGCGCCGACGCAAGGTCCCGTCGGCACTCGCGCCGTGTTGCGAGGCGAAGGGTTCGCGCCCGGTGCGGCGATGCGGCTCGTCTGGGAAACTTCTGTCGGAAGCCGCGTCTCAGGCGAGGGGTTCACGCCACAGGCAAAGGACCTCGGCGCTCTCAAGGCCGATAGCGAAGGGCGGATCGACTCGACCGTCGCAATTCCAGACGACGTCGGCGGTCTGCACGGATTGGTCTTGCGCAACGGCGATGAGCGGGTAGGGCGAGTTTACTTCGTCGTCGAAACCAGCATCGTCGAGATGTCACCGCGATCCGGGCCTGCGGGCACACCCGTGACCATTCACCTGAAGGGCGTCGGCTGGACCGAGTACGACAACATTTACGTCGCCACGTACGACAACGCGTACATGGGTTACGCCTGCGGATTCAACAGTCAGGGCGATGTCGTGATCAACTTCACGGCAACCGGTGAACCGGGCACGCACGTAATCGACTTGTATCCGGGAATTTACCAGGGTCCACCGACGGAGCCACAACAACTGTATCGACTTCCCCAGTTGACGTACGCGGACGATCATCCTGGCAATAAGATTCCGGCTCTCCGTTTCGCGTTCGAGGTCACGCGGACGCGAGAATCGCGCACTCTAACTTCCACTCGGGACTAAAACACGCGCTGCAGAATGGGTCGAGCTCCTCGTCGCAATCGCGACGAGAGAGCCAACTCTTGACGAGGCTGGTGATCGACTGCGGAGCGATCAGAACTCGAAGATCCACTTGCCGCGGAAGGTTCGCCCGACGGCGTTATCGAACTGGCCGAAGTCGCGGCTCGCCAGGTTTCCCTGATAATCGCGGGGATTGAAGTGATCGGTGATGTTGAACACTTTGAGACCCAACGTCGCGTTGTGTCCCAGCACGCGGAATTTCTTCGTGATCTGCGCGTCGAGCGACACGAACGTCGGAAATCGGCCGACGGCATTTCTCGGTCCGACGAAGTTGCGTTCGGCGTCCAGGTTCGACACCGGGAAGCCTGTTCTCGTGTCCAGCACTGGGAATATCGCGAACCCTCGAGGCAGCGGGAGGTTGGCCCAGACGAGCAGACGGTTCGGAGCGTCCCAGGGGAGCCGGCCGCGCTCGTCCGGACGGATCACCGGATTCTCGATGTTGCCGAAGAACCCGTTGAAGTCGTTGAGGTTGCCGATCGCGGACGAGCGCGTATACGACGCGACGATGCGCCTGTCGCCATGAAACGTATAGCGCACCGTGACCTGCCCTTCGCGATAACGCGACCGGCCGTCGGTGCGCAAGACGATCGCGTTGGCGGTCGCGTCGACCACGGGCTCGTCGCGATTGTCCCGCTGCTGATACCCGACGCGCACGAACAGGTTGTCGAGCCACTCGCGATCGACTTCGACATTCCACGTCACGCCACGCGGTGCCCGCAGCTCGGATTCAACGATATTCGGCAGCCGCGCGTCGCTCAATACGGTCGTACCATCGTCGGCGAACGACGTGACGACGCGCGTTTGATACTGGTCGAAGCTGGCGACGTTCAGCGGAACGGCGTTGTAGAACATGCCACCGCCGGCCCGGACGACGGTGCGACCGTCGCCCGTTGCAACCACGGATACTGAGCCGCGCGGCGCTACATTGAACCCCCCGGCGATCGACTCGTAGTCGTACCGAGCGCCGTACAGGATGCTGAGACGCGAACCGGCCGTCCACACGTCCTGCGCGAACCCCCGAACCGCTGTCTTGTTTCTATCGAGTCGGCCGCTGCCGGCAAATGCAATCGTTTCGTCTTTCGTACCGTTGGCGCGAACGATCTGAACAGGACGGCTCGCGTTGAGGCCGCCGAATGTCTCGTATGTGAGTCCCCCGCCAGCCTTGATGAGGTGCGCCGGACCGACCGGCGTGAACGAATACGTCGTAAACCACTCGGCCCGGCGGCTGGTCCGATCCTGGTCGTTGAAGTAGCTGCCCGAGTTGACATCTGGTGCGAGCACCATCGGGCTCACACCGCGGCTCGGGTAGATCGTCGCGTCGAACTGCTTCACGCTCGCGCGCATCTCGATCACTCCTGCGGCGGCGATGATCTGGTCGGACACGCTGGCCAGCACGTTGTCACTCTTGATGTTCGCCGTCACGCTCTGCGGATTGAACGTGTTCAAGCCGGCGTAGGTCGTCTTGCGCGGTGAGATCAGCGTCGAGGCCGTGAGCCGGTTCGACGGATTCCGAAGCCAGTCGAGGCGCGTAAAGGTCTCGAAGCTTTGTAGCTTCGTGTCGCTCTCGAACGGCGGCAGGCCGAATACGCGCGTCTGGCTGTACTCGTACTGCACCGATTCGAGGAGCTGCACTTTGGCCTTCACGATCGGGCCGCCCACGGTGACTCGCGGCGTCCACGATTCAATGCCTTTGAACTCGCCGCCGCGCCTGCGCAGACGCGGCTCGAGATCGTTCACCGTCGTGTTCCACTCGTCGCCGGCCTTCTGCGTTTCAACGACGGTGACGGCGCCCGCCGACAGACCGAACTCCGGCGCGTACGCGGCGCCGCGCACCTGCACGGAGCTGACGGCGTCGATCGGCAGCTCGATAGCGTCCTCGCCGGTGACCGGGTCGGTGCCATTCGCGCTGTTGAACGTCAGCGCGGTCTGATTGCTGCGCAGGCCGCTGATGTTCAACAGGCCGTCGGGGCCGCGCACGACGCCCGGAATCAACGGCAGCGCGTCCTGAAACCGATCGTGCGCCACCGGCGCCATTCGCATCAGGGGCGCCGTCATCTGCTCGAGGCGCGCGGGCGACCGGTCCTGATCGAGAGAAATCGCCGGTGCGCGCACGGTGACTTCCTCGCGCAACGTATCCAGGCCGAGCTCGAGGTTCGCGACCGTCGTCTGGCCAGCTGTCAACACGATGCTGGTCGTCGCTGAGGAGAATCCCTGCAACTCGGCGCTGATCGTGCACGTGATCGGCGATGCGGAACGGGCTGCTTCAGTGACTCGTGCGGGAACACTCGCAAACCGGAACTCGCCCTGCTCGTTCGATACTTCCAGTCGCGGCTCGTCGCCGGCGCATCGAAGCGTGACCGTGACGCCTGGCACGACCAGCGGCGCGGCGTCGGGACGCGCGACGGCCACGGAACCCGCGACCACGGCTCCTGTGTCCTGTGCGTAAACGCTGGGCGCGACGAGCAGCAACATGACCATTGCCACCGATGGAAAGACCGCGCTCGGCGGTCCGACACGCGCCCGAGCACTGCTCGCACCGCCACGGGCCAGCAACCCCAAGCCCACGGCGCTCCAGAACAGCATCCTGAGCTTCCGCACGAGCGCCAGGGTCAGTCCGGTCGCTGGGTCCAGGCTCACGTGACCGGCGACAAATGACGAGCTCGCCTCGTCCACACCGATCCGCATCGGAACCATCTTGAAGAAGATCGTAATCCCGCGGCTGACCGTCTCGAGCACGACGGCCGACGCGATGGTCGGCGGCTGCGGTCCTATAAACAGCAGCGTGACATACACTTCGGCGACGGCAAGAATTTGATACGCCGCTTCGCACGCGGTAATCACGGCGACCTGCCACGGACGGTTCGTGTCCCACGCCGATGCACGGCGTAACAGCAGCCGCGCGACCAGCGTTGCCACCGCAATGAAGGCAATCCCCGCGAGGATCGCCGCCACAATGCCGATCCTGATCCGGTTGACCATCGCAAACGCCACCGCACCGGCGGCGAACAGCGGAACGAGCGATGCCGTGTAGAACGCGAACTCGACGGCGAGTGCGCGGAACGCCGTACCGAACGGCAGGCTGTTCCCGACCTGCGACGCCTTGGTCGGCTCGCCGACCAGCATCCCCATTGGCAGCAGCGTGTTCAGCGCCTCGCCGGCCAATCGCGCCCGAAACGCGGGCACGAATCGAAGCCGCTTCGAGCGCTCGACCGTGAGGGTCCAGGCGATCGCGCGCACTACGTCGCGGGCGCCCGCGAGTAGCAAGATGACGACGAATCCCCATCCGATCCTCGCCAGCCCATCGGTGATGTGCTGGAACCCGAGGACATGAATCGACTTCGCGAAAAGCGCGACAGCGACGATCGCGATCGCAACGTAGAGAGCCCGCGCGGTCTTCATGGCGTCCGCCCCGTCTCGAACGGTGGATCCGCAGCATCGTCGATTGTCAACTCGACCTGCATCCACCACCGTGGTTGATACACAACCGAAAGCGGCACTTCGGCGAAGGCGCCCTCTGTTCCGTACGTCATCGAGAACTTCGTCTGCTCGCCGTCATGCGCGCTGGTAATCAGGAATTCGGCGGCGACCGCGCCACCGTAGGAGCGTTCAGCGACGCGCGCGTTCGCCATGCTCCGGCTGCGGATGCGTCGCAGCTCATACAAACGTCCGTAGTACACGTAAGTAATGGGACGTCCGTCGGGCAGACGCATCGCGTCGGCGAGGGCCGCGAGGAACCCTGGCCGCGCGCCCGCGGGCAGCCGCACGACGCGCAGCCGGCCGCCGCTGGAGGCGCGCTCGGCGACGTCGAGCACGACGCGCATCTGATGCAGGGTGTAGTCCCGGGGCATGTTGATCGACTGGACACGCGCCTGCGCTAGCTCGCCGTCGGCGGTCCCGTGAATCACCTTGAAGGGATGGCTGCCCGACGGTTGCTTGCGAACGTTGGCTTCGGCCTGTTGAATCGAGTCTTCGTCGGACTCGGTCATCAGGCCGAGCAGTCGCGCCTCTGCGCCGCGGATTTCCTCTTCGATGTAGCCCCAGCGGTTGATGCGCATCGGCGTGCGGTTCGGATCGGACCCGATCAGCAGCGAATAGCTCTCCTCGCCCGGCGCGCGACGGCGCGTGACAACCGCATCACCGACGCCGTTGCGCGTGAGCCAGAAGAGAAGCAGGGGCCGGACGCGCGCGCCGATTGTGTAGTGATGCCGTTCGACCGTTGCCGAAGAGCCCGCCGATGCGGGCGTCACGTCGCCGAGGAGATTCGGCTGGATGACGATTGTCAATACAAGCGACACGAGGATCGCGCGTACGCGGCTCATTGCAGCAACCGCGGCTGGACAGCCACCGGTACGGGTTGCGGACCGGTCCACGGCTCGAGTGAACGCGGCGCGCGCTCCGCGATGGTGTAGATGCGGCGATGCCGGCCATCCATGTAGATGCGCGTCAACAACTCCGCAAGCAGTCCCAGTCCAATCAAGACCGCGCCAGTCTGGATGAGCACAGCGCTCAGCAGGAGCAGCGGGCCGTGCGTGAGAAACACCGGAGCGCCGGTCACGATCTTGGTGGCGAGCACCCAGCCGCCGCCGGCGACTCCCGCAGCGACGCTCGCGAAGCCGATCGGGCCGAAAAAGTGCAGCGGCCGAGTGACGTACCGCAGGAGGAATCGAACGGTCATGAGATCGGCGGCGACGCGCCACGTCCGCGACAGCCCGTAGTGCGACTGGTTCTGCGGCCGCGGAATGTTGGCGATCGGCACTTCGGCGATCCGCGCCCCACCCCAGCTCGCCAGCGCCGGGATGAACCGATGCAGATCCCCATAGAGACGGATCCGCTTGATCACCGGCGCCCGATATGCCTTGAAGGTCGTCCCGAAGTCGTGCAGCGACACACCCGACAGTTTCGCCATGAGCCAGTTCGCGATTTTCGAAGGCAGCCGCCGCGTCCACCAGTTGTCAACACGCTGCGCCCGCCACCCGCTGACGATGTCGTAGCCTTCCGCCAGCTTCGCCAGCAGCTTCGGAATCTCCTCGGGCGCGTGCTGGAGGTCGCCGTCCATCGCGACGATCACGTCGCCACTGGCGGCGTCGAACCCGGCGGCCAACGCCGCCGTTTGCCCGTAGTTCCGCGCCAGCCGTATCAGACGAACGTGGTCGAAGCGCGATTCGATCGCCTCCAGCGCGTCCACGGTTCCGTCGCTGCTGCCGTCGTCGACATAGATGATTTCCGAGCGGATGCCGATCAGAAACAACACCGACGTGAGGCGCCGATGCAGCTCGTCGATCGTGCTGACTTCGTTGAAGAGCGGGACCACGATCGACAGCTGCATGCTGCTCCGAGTCTTACGAGACATGGCGAAGGCTCCTGCGCACCGTGCGCGCGAGATCGTGTCGGACTAGTTGAATGCGCTCGCCGACGAGAAGCGCCCGGGTCTCCATGCCGCACAGCAGGGCGACCTCTTCCAGCCGGGACTCCACGAGACGCGTAGGCATCCGCCGCAGCGCCTCGTCCACGTAGCCGGGATGAACCATCAATTCGGTGACGCCGGGCCTGGCATCGCGCAGCATGCGGTGCAGCACGGGTCGGGTCAGGACGCCGGTGTCGACGCGGCCGATGAAATGCGGCGTCCGGAGGCCGAGGCTGGCGGCGATGCGGTAGTTGCGCCGTGCCCACGGCCACAGCGCCGCGTTCAACGAGACCTGCAGGCGCCGAGTCGACCGCCGCGGGCTCTCACGATCCAGGATCGATGAGAGCGACCAGCGCTCGTAGGGCACGCGCACGACCGGGATGCCGAACCGCGCCGCAAGGCGCGCCACGATCGCAAACACGGGCGGATACGCGTGGACGTGTTTGTGGGCGTCGAGATGGGTCGGCACTATTCCTGCGCCATGAATGCGCTCGATCTGCGCCGTCAGCTCACGCTCGACGTCGTCCAGCGACACTTGATGCCGAAGGCACGCGACGATGAACGGTCGCCACGAGGGGCGGAACCGTCCATCGCCGGTCACGAGGGTAGGAACCGAGCGGGCGGGGAGCGTGGGGGTACCATCGACCAGCGCGAGGTGTACGCCGACGCCGAGCGACGCTCGTGAGCGCACGCGTCGGATGGCATCCTCCGTCGCGGGCGCATTCGCAAAGAGGCTCGCACTGGTGAGGATGCCAAGCTCCTGGGCGTCGAAAATGCCATCGTTGACGCCAACGGTCAGGCCTAGGTCGTCCGCGTTGACAACGAGTTGCCGCAGCACGGCTTATCGCTCCCTCACGTGGAAAATCTGTGCGGCGATGCGATCGTCGATCCGAATCTCCCGCCACGGGTGCTCGCGCGCGCGTAATAGACCGACGATCCGCTGGTTCTCGAACGTCAGATGCTCGTCCTGAACGATTACCCAGGTGTCGCGACCACGCTGGTCGAGACCGGTCGCCGATAGAGACTTCACCTGAATGTCTCGCCGGGGTTGCTCGCGCAGGTAATGCGCGACGACGGCCGGTGCGTCGCTCACGATGACCGCCGCCGGATCGGCAACAGCTGCGATCCCTTCGACCGACTCCCGCACGCCGAAGTCGTAGGTCTCCTCTGGAAATACGGGCGCGCCCGCGCTGGCGCTGAGGCCGATCGTGTTTTGAAACAACGAGTAGTACGGAGCGGTACGTTGCTGCGCCAGGACGAGTCCGATGCCGAACACGGCGACGGCGAGCGCAGCAACCGCGATCCTTGTCGTCGACGACAGCCACCGTTTCCGAAGGAGCCAGCTCACGCCGCTCACGAGCCCCACAGCCGCCATCAGATCGAGCGTCGCCAGCATCGGGAGCGAGTAGCGAAGAAACTTCGCCGCCATCAGCGAATACGGCACGATGACGAATACGGCGAGCACTCGGAGCAGCACGAACCCGCGCTCGCGTCTGCGCCGCACGAGCTCGATGACGCCGGGCACAAGGGCCGCTAATACAACGAGCGGCACCTTCGTCGCGATCAATCGCAGATAGAAGGCCGCCGGAACGCCAAGCGGCGAAATCGGCACATTCGTCACGTACATGGCACCATCGTAGAGATAGCCGTGATGGACGAGCGTGTCGCCGGCGACATAACTCACGAAATAGCGCCAGGTCGAGGGGAAGAGGATCGGCAGGTTCGCCATCAGAAAGGCTGCCGCCATCGCGCCGTAATGGCGCAGCCGGTTCGGTTTGTTCTGTCCGGGTTCGGTATCGGTCAGGACATTGAACAGCGCGTAGATACCCAGATACTGCGGCATGTATTTCGATGCGAGCATTAGGCCGAACGCCGCTCCGCTCAGCGTGTACCACCGCTGTGCGCGAACGAGATCGCTGACGCCTTCGCGCTTTGCGCGCTCGTAGCAGAAGACGGCCGAGAGGAAGAACAGCAGGAGGAACGTGTCCTCCTTGCCGATCCGGTTGACGGCAATGGCGTTGACGTCGAACGCCCACACGACCGCGGTCACTGCGGCGACCGTGCCGCCAAACAGCAGGTCGGCGACGCCGGCGAGCACGACCGTCGTGAGCCCGCCGGCGAGGGCATTTGGCAACCGGACGGCGGTTTCCATCGAGATTGCGGCATTGGTCGGCGCGACGCGATTCCAGGCCTCCGAGAGCTCGACGCTGCCCCACATCGCGAGCTTCATCAGCATCGGGTGCTCGGCGTTCGCTTCAAAATTGCCGAGGCGGTACTGCTCGATCGCCTGAACCTTGTTGATCTCGTCCTCGCTGAACCCGTACGTGTCGAGGTCGCCGATCCTGGTGATGCCGGCGACGAGCGCCGCGCACGCGAGCAGGACGAC